>Ga0209475_10000126_pt1 | contig 232871 bp, 227 predicted proteins | sample tdDd471_FD_187128 | JGI IMG/M metagenome (GOLD analysis project Ga0209475, IMG submission 187128) | Marine sediment microbial communities from the Atlantic coast under amendment with organic carbon and nitrate - tdDd47.1 (SPAdes)... | ecosystem: Environmental > Aquatic > Marine > Coastal >... | reverse complement strand
ACCGGTTCGAACAGCAGTCTGAACACGCTCTTCAAGGATGCGCGACTCAATGCGAACGCCGTCTTCATGCCCGTCTATACGATATATTTTCTTAGCCATTTCTCTCTCCAAACCTAGATCACGTACTTGATGTCGAGACGATCTGCGACGTGCTTGTCACTGACACCGAGAGCGTCAGACATGCCGATAGGCAAGGACGTGGAACGTCCCAGCGGTGCGAACACCTTGCGCAGTTCCGTGTCAAAGCTCAGGTAGAAATCCACGACGCGCTCGGCAACCTTTTCAGGATCGAGACGACGGTAGACTCTCGGGTCCTGCGACGTGATGCCCTTGGGACAGACGCCGATGTTGCAGACATTGCAACGGTCTTTTTCACTGCCCACACATCCGGCTCCGGCCTGCATGACGTACTTGCCGATCTGCACCATGCTCGCTCCGAGCATGATGAGCGCAGCGGCATTGGCCGCGAGGTTGCCATGCTTGCCGATGCCGCCTCCCGCGATGAGCGGGATTTCATTCTGAGCGCCGGAAAGACACAATGCCTTGTAGCAATCACGCAGATTGGAAGCGATGGGATGCCCCATGTGATTCATGGAAACATTGTACGCCGCACCGGTGCCACCATCTTCACCATCAATGGCAAGTCCGGCTGCATACGGATTACGCACGAGGTTGTTCAACACTGCCAACGACGTCGAAGATGCAGAGATTTTCGGATAAACCGGCACACGGAATCCCCAGGCCATGGACATGGACTGAATCATCTTGGAAACAGACTCCTCAATGGAGTACTGCGTCTGGTGCGTTGGCGGACTCGGCAGACTTACGCCCTTGGGTACACCGCGAATGGCAGCGATAAGCTCATTGACCTTGGACCACATGAGCAATCCACCGTCACCGGGCTTGGCACCCTGACCGTATTTGATCTCAATGGCACACGGATCTTCTTTCATCTCGGGGATGGAGTGAATGATCTCATCCCATCCGAAATACCCGGAAGCGATCTGCAAAATAACATATTTCAGGAAACGGGAGCGCAACAGACGCGGCGGACACCCACCCTCGCCCGTACACATGCGCACAGGCATGTTCAGCTCTTCATTGAGATACGCCACGCCCATCTGAAGCCCTTCCCACATGTTCGGGGAAAGCGCACCAAAGGACATGCCGCCGATGACAAGCGGATAGATTTCACGAACCGGCGGTTTCCAGCCATTCTCCCGGTGACACTTTATCTCGTCCTCGGGGGACAGGATGCGCCCAAGCAGGGTCCGCATCTCGAATTCGTGACGCCCCGCATCAAGCGCTGGGTCGGTCAGCATGGAAATACGAATGAATTTTAGCTGATCGAGCAGACTTTCACTGCTGTTCCGACGACCGCCGCGTGTCCGGGACTGGCCACCGCGATTATTCTGAAACCGAAGTGTCGTGGAGTCGTACTCTCTCTGCGGCTCGATGGCATTGTTAGGGCAAACCATGTTGCACATGGAGCAGCCGATACAGGCATACGCGGGGTCCGTGCGCTGCCGAATTCCGTAAAAGGTGGAAAACTCGTTCGTCGGTTTGGCCGCCAGCCCCATGGACGTCTTGATCTCGCGTTTGCGAAACACACCCAGTTCAATGGCATTGACCGGACAGACCGAAGTACACCGCCCGCACTTGGTGCAGGTATTGATATCCCACTTGACCTGCCAAGGCAGATCCTTACGACTTAAGGTTGAAGGCGTAATGGGTCTTTCTGAGAGCATTGGACAACCTCCCGGCAATCGGGTCCAACAATTGCCGTATCAAGATGCATAGGTTGAAAATCTTTACTTTTATCTCGTTCGGGAATGGCGGCATTCAATCCGCAAATCTCCGAGGAAAAGGCATAAATACCGAGTTCCGGATTGCCTCCGACCACGCCGGGGCGCAGCTTCTTGCGATCCTGAACCATAAACATGGTGCCGTCTTCAAGACAGCCGATGATGCAGTTGGGTCCATCAATAATCAATTTCCGACAGGCCCTCTTCAGACTGGAAAGAAATTCGCGATCCTGATGATCCACCATCTCCTCATCACTCATGGGGGTAATGACATGCTTGTACGCACTAATATCAAGACCGAGTTTCTTGGTGGCGTAATGCGCAATATGCGTAAACACCTCGGAATCGGACTGATACCCTTCGTAACCGGTCACACCGCGAGACTGGAGATACTCTTTAATGGGAACAAACGCTGTATTCTCACCATTGGTCATGGTGCCGACGCCCTCAATGAAAAAGGGATGGCAGGCATACAGGTTAATGGCGTAGTTGGTGTTCTGACGGCCCTGAGCAAGAATATGACGGGCATGCAATTCCTCTCTGCCAAGCTGGAGATACTCTCCGATAGCCAAGGGATCGCCCACCTCTTTGATCATGATGGTATCCGGCCAAAAGGAAAAGACCATCATGTCGCCAGTCCTTTCCCCCTCGGCACGCAGGTCAAGCCGCATCTGCACGAGCTGTTCATCCTGCTTGGCCTTGGGCAGTGCCTGCCACTCCTCTGACATGATATATGCCAGAGACGCATAGGTACCACGCCGTGGAGTTCCGGACGGAGGCCTGGATTCCGGCTTGAACATGGCGGAATATTTGGCGCGATGCCCCCGTTCAGCCATATATTCATAAACCCGCTTCAAGCCGGCGTCAGTAAAGATTCCGGATAGAATCGGGTTTTCCTTCAAATCTTCAAAAGGACCGCCAAGCCCGCTGAGATACAACCCCACACCGGAACCGTCATGCCCTTCTTTCATGACATTGAGGGCATCGATGGCGCGCATGGGTGACACCGGGTAGCGGCTTGTGAGCGCAAATAAACGGCACATAAACTCAAATAACCCCACGGTTAAAAGTTGCCGGATTCAACACAGCTTCGAAAACGCCATGCAATCCACCCTGTTTAAAAATACAAAAAATTAACGTTTTTGAAAAAATGCGATTTTTATTCATTCGCAAAAAAATCCAATCACAACCGCCATAACGTCGATTCACACTAGACCAAAACAAAATACGGTGCAACCAATCAAAGAACAGCAAAATTGACACTTTTGTCAGCAAGAGCATTTTCCATACGAAAACAGGTCACATTTATCCCCAAGAGTGTTTTCACCCACTTTCTACCAGTCCACCCTTCGCCGCAAACACAGAATGCTTGTGTGCACTTCTTGTTCATTCTTCAAAAGGCAAAAACTTAGCATTACTTTGCAACACCACCCATACACTTCACTTTAACCGAATCCGTACAACCAAAGCCACCTGAAACCACCCTTGCAGACATTATTATTTTCCAAAAAGAAAACCGGAAGACCACACCATTCTTAAATGTGCCATCTTTCACAATTGGTGTTTGACATGGCATTTGAGTTTCTGTAGACCAACTCCCCGACGCACGAGGAAACACCTCAATGCGCCACTGGTAGAGAAAAAATCCGAAGGCACTTGCTCCTTTTCTCAAAGTGGCTTGAGAAAAACGGAACAAGTATGCCAGAGCTGAAGAATGTCTGTGATTGCGATTTGGGGACGCAGGACTTTCGACAACGACGGATTATGCTTGAAAAGCATACGCAGCAAGACAAGACAAGCATGTTTCTTGATCGGTCGCCCCGGTCTGAATCATTTAAATTAATGGATTAAATACAATGGATAACGCACAACTTCACATGGCCCCCATGATCTCCGCCCCCGCAACTCAGCCCAAGATGGAACACTATGTCCCGGAAAAGGGTGTCTGCACCAAAGAAATCAACTTTGTAGTTGAAAATGGCAGCATCGACTACGTCGAGTTCGGAGGCGGCTGCGAAGGCAACCTCAAGGCTATCGCCTCCATGATCGAAGGCATGCATGTCGATTTCGTTCTGGATCGTTTCAGCGGCATCACCTGCGGCTCCAAAACCACTTCCTGCGTGGACCAGCTGTGCCACGCCCTGCGTGAAAAGATGGCAAAAGAGCAGTCCAAATAAGTTCTTCCAGACTTTCACTACAGATTGAAATGGCAAAGAAAAAGAGTCAGCGGTTAACCGCTGACTCTTTTTCTTTGTCTCGTTGTCAGGCCTCTGGAAATTCCGGGAGGCCCCTATTCAAACTACTCGGCAAAAGGATCGGCCTTAATGGTTTCCCGTACTGCCACAGCAAGAAAATCAGCCGGGGAAATGCCATACTCGCGACAGTATTTTTCCATGCGCCCAACCAGATGCGTATGCATGACAACTTCAAACTCCTCGAAGTCACTGCCGTCTCCGACGACCTCAACAAAAATGGCTTTCCGCCCCTTGTTTTCTGGTAAGGCCAGCAGCTCCTTTTTCCCGGTAGCCTCAGGCAGCTCATTCCCCTCTTCAAGATACATCTCAACGTAAAGAGCCAGAGCCTCATGCGCTTGGTCAACAGCTTCATTGAGGTCTTCACCAAACGTAGAGCATCCCGGAAAATCAGGGAAAGTCACGCCAAAGCCCTGCTTCTCTTTTTCAAACAAAGCGACATACTTCATATATACTATCCTTATTACTACAGTCTTTTAATGAAAACTATTCACTGACATTCGGAAATGCTTCCATAACCCGTCGACTCACGAGCATGAACACCTCTGACTGTTCCTGCAAATGACCGGCAAGCGTTTCAGCCTCCTCGCCGGAACCACAGAATAAATCCATACGCGTCCCCTTGATGGCTCCCCCGGTGTCCTGTGCCAGCACAAGCGACATGAACGGATCGGATTCGCCATTCTCGTAATCCATAAGCGACGTCTTGAGAGCAAGCACACTGCCCAATGGAACCATGGTCCGATCCACAGCCGCGCTGACACGTGGCATAAGAATGGAATTGATAGACCCATATGGGCCGTCATCGGATAACCGGAAAAACACGTAGCTGGGATTCTCGAACATCAACTGCTGTGCGGTTTCGGGATTAGCATTAAGGAATGCCCGAATACGCTGCATGCTCATTTCCTCACGCGGGACATGACCACGCTCAATCAGCAATCTGCCGATGGAAACATACTTGTGACCGTTTTTACCGCCATAAAGGATATGCTTCACAGACCCATCCGGCAACACGAGACGGCCGGACCCCTGAATCTGAAGAAAAAATATATCCACAGGATCTTTGGCCCATGCAATCTCACGCCCTCTTCCGGCAAGCACGCCCTTCCCGTCAATGGCTTCCCGGTCAAAATACGGCTCAATGCCTTCCTCACCCATACGGTAAACAAGCGACTGCCCTTTCCAGCGATAGTGAAAGCTACTGAGGTTCGTTGTTTTCAAATCCTCGGGCACACCATAAAGCGGATATTTGAAACGATCATCCGGCGTAAGAGAAGCTTCCAGCCATGGCTCGTAGTAACCAGTCAACAACGTTCCCGGTGCCACCTTGAGCCATTGAAAACGTTCGGCAACCAGACGAGGATTACGATCAAGCTGCGGCAACAGCCCGATAAGTTCGGCCACACTGTCGCCCAATTGCGCCCATGTCAGGACAAGTCCGGGACGATTCACGCACACCGCATTCTGCGGACGCCTGAGAATGTAACCAAGACTGTCCTCAAGGGCCGGACGCAAAGCGGTCCAGGATCGCAACCCCTGCAACCGAGTGGAAAGATGTGCCGCGAGGCTTTCAGCCTCACTGTCACCAACCCGCTGATAGGCAGGAGTCTGATCAATTGAAGGAACCCCGCTTTTCTGCGGACATCCGAAGCAGGCAAGCAGGACTGAAAAGCCAAAAACAACACACAAAAACCGCCGTAGCGTCAGCACTCTTTCACCTCGGAATCATTAAGATCATCCGCATATTCTTCCATATAAATCTGCAACATCACCATGACAAAACTCAGGATAAGCGGACCATAAAAGATTCCAAGCATTCCGAAGCTGTACACCCCGCCAAGAATGGCGAGAAAAATATAGAACGTGGACACACGGGACGCTTCCCGCATGAAGATCGGACGAAGAACCGTATCAATGCCGACAACAAACACACCACACCAAAGGGCCAGAAAAATTGCCATTTTCCAATCTCCGGACAGCAACAGATACGCAACCGAAGGCACCCATACCAGACCAGTACCAAGGACCGGAATCAATGACGCCAACGCCATCATCGCTCCCCAGAAAAAAGCGGGAATACCGGCGATGGCAAGTCCGACACCGCCTGCGAATCCCTGCAGGACCGCGACAAGCAAACACCCCATGAGCACTCCACGAGCAACCCGCTTGAGACTGTCGATTATGTAGTCTTCCTGTCGAGGACGCAACGGAGAGAGGTGCTTGAGGTATTCCACCATTTTGCCGCCATCACGGAGAAAATAGAACAGAATGAAAACCATCAGCAGAAAATGCAGCACCAATTTCATGGCGTTGCGAACAAATCCTGTCCCGGCCGAAAGCATGGCTTGGGCAAATTCCTTTGAATACTGGATGAGACTGGCCTGAATATCCATTTCATTAATACGTAGAAACGGCAATTCCATATGAATCCAGTTCATGTATTTATTCAACAGGTCATTACGAACCAGAGAATCGACGTCGGCTGTCGCTATCCATGAATTCAATGACACCAGGGATTCCACCCCCTGACTCATGAGCGCCATTACCAGAAAACCCATGGGCAAAAGCAGACAAAATACGATAATTCCGACAGTAATCAGCGAAGCCCACGAACGATGCCCCTTGGTCACCTCGAGCGCCCAAGCAAAGACCGGCGCAAACAGCACGGCCAGCACAGTAGAGAAAATCAGCGTATGCAAAAACGGTTCAATCAGTGAGAAACCGAGATACAAGGAAAGAAACAGCAGAAGAATGAGAAACACCTTGTAGATGCCACCCGACAGTAAGGATGAAGAATCAGTATTATTGCTCATGTAATGGACATACTCCGAGATTTCCTTTTGGATACTCAGTTTTTCTTCATTTATCCAGAGTCGATTGCACGATGGACGCGACCGTATCAATATCCACCGGCTTGGCAATATAATCGTCCATCCCGGCGTGCATGCACCGCTGCTCATCTCCCCACATGGCATGGGCGGTCAGAGCAATGATGGGAATATCGGGATTGAAACAACCGGTTACCGGTTCACGAATGGCCCGGGTAGCCTCAATTCCATTCATGATCGGCATTTCAACGTCCATGAGAACGACATCAAACTGCTCCGTCTTGAGTGCGTCCACAGCCTGCAACCCATCTTCGGCCAAGACCACTTCACATCCCATTTTTTCAAGCAATCTGGTAATATACCTCTGATTAACAAGATCATCCTCGGCAACCAGCACCTTGGCACCGGCAAGGGGCTTCTCATCCGCCATGACAGCCGCAGACGGTGTTTGCTGCTCATACCGGCTCACTTTAAGCGGAACCGTAAATGAAAAACTGCTCCCTTTGCCTTCTTCGCTGCTGCAATGAATGGAACCGCCAAGAATGGTCAACAACCGATTCACGATGGCAAGCCCCAATCCCAACCCACCGGTTCCATGAGACAGATGGTCCTCAGCTAGAGAAAAGCAGTCAAAAATCTCATCCATCTTCTTTTCAGGTATGCCGACACCAGTATCCTGCACGATAACCTGCACGGCAATCGTCCCATCTTCAAAGACAGCCTTGCCGTCGTCATCAATTGAAGCCGGAGAGACATCAACCATTACCAACCCTGACTTGGTAAACTTCACGGCATTATTGATTAAATTGCCTAATATTTGTCGCAATTTACCAGAATCCCCTCGCAACCATCCCGGCATTGCAGGCGACATTGAATAATCAATTTTAAGCCCTTTCCCCACGGCAGCACGGTGATACTGAGACAAGATTCCCGTCAGTAAATCCTCAAAACGAAAATCCATCTCCCGACTCTTCAGGGTGCTGGCTTCAAGCTTGGAATAATCAATGATCTGATTAAGCACCGATAACAGGGACATGGCTGAATCCTTGATGAGTTGCACATTCTCCCTGTATTGCTCATCAAGGTCGGAAAGCAGCAGTAATTCAGACATACCGAGCACTCCATTCATGGGAGTCCGCAACTCGTGACTGATAGTTGCCAAAAATGATGTTTTGGCTCGATTGGCGCTTTCAGCAGCCAGTTTGGCCTTCTTTAACTCCCGTTCCATTTGATGCTTGTATAGGCCGACCTCAATGGCGGACTTGAGTTCCTTGTGGTCCACCGGCTTGAGAAGATAACCGAACGGTCCGGATTCTTTGGCCCAACCAAGCGTTTGGTCATCGGCATAAATCGTCAAAAAGATTACTGGGACATCGTAACGCCGCGCTATCTCGCCTGCTGCCTCAACTCCATCCATGGCTCCTTCAAGACGTATATCCATTAAAACAAGGTCAGGACACAGCGTTCCAACAAGCTGCAAGGCCTCTTCACCTGAGGCTGACATCCCGGCAACTTCGAACCCGGCGCGCTCAAGGGCTGCCTGAATATCGAGCCTAGCCACAGCATCATCTTCAACGACCAAAATCTTTTCAACTGACATGCAACCACCTTTTCACGGCAATCAACAAAAAATGAATTCTCAGCCAATCCAGATTGTTATCACAGGAACGCTATCACCGTAACCCCGTTAAAAACATTATTTAGTGTCCCTTTTACATCATTTCCCAAACTTTAGACAAAAATGAACATTCATCGCCACACCCAATCCACCGAGCCGCAAAAACGTACATAGTTCGGCCCACAAAAGAATTGGCGCAACAATCAACACCAGAAACCATTGCAGCAGCTACAAGGAGAGATTGTACACACCTTGTTTTTTTTATTTCAAAAAGCTATGAGAAAGTGTCGTTTACCAGACAATATACATTTTTGTCTGATCGACACCTGTTAAGGATCCAAAAACCCGACATGACTGTTTACCCGGACAGTCGCTGTTTTACCCGGACAGCGGTCGGAGCTGAGGAGACCACCAACCCATGTTTCATTGGAGGAAAGGATGAAACGCATTATCGCAATTGTCGCTCTACTGTCTCTGCTGCTGTGTGCGGCCATGTCGGCCAACGCTGCAGACATCAATCTCGCCAAAAAATCCACTCTGGAAAAAATCGTCCAAAGCGGCGAACTCCGTGTCGGCCTTGAAGCTGGGTACATGCCCTTTGAAATGACTGACAAAAAAGGCAATATAGTCGGTTTCGATGTAGACATGTGTAAAGAAATGGCAAAAGCCATGGGCGTTAAACTGACCGTCGTCAACACAGCCTGGGACGGCATCATCCCCGGCCTGCTGTCCAACAAATATGACATTATATCTTCCGGAATGACCATCAATCAGGAACGCAACCTGAAGGTCAATTTTGCCAATCCCTATATCGTCGTTGGACAAACCGCACTTATTCACAAAAAATACGCCGACGGAATCAAGTCTTACAAAGACCTGAACAACCCCAAGTACACCATTACCTCCAAGCTCGGCACCACTGGTGAGCAGGCCGTCAAGCGCATGTTCCCCAAGGCACAGTACAAATCCTTTGAGACCGAGTCTGAAGCCATGCTGGAAGTTCTGAACGGCAAGGCCGCAGCGACAGTTTACGACCTGCCCATGACATCCATCTTCTACGCGGAACGCGGCAGGGATGCAGGCATGATCTTCCTGAACAAACCCTTCACCTACGAGCCGCTGGGCTGGGCCATCAACAAAGGTGACCCGGACTTCCTGAACTGGCTCAACAACTTCCTCGTCCAGATGAAGAACGACGGCCGCTACGACCGCATCTACAATAAGTGGTTCGGCTCCAACAACTGGCTTAAAAACGTCCAGTAAAATCCGCCCCGATCAAACCGGGGACCGTCAAACGGTCCCCGGTTATTTTTTCGAGCTTTAATCACATAGAGTTATTACATGACCAATACGGCAAAGGTTGCCTCCCAATCGGGCGGCAACAGAGATCTTTTCTGGAAGATAGTCTATTTCGTTGGACTGTTCAGTATCTGTCTCGGTTTTTACGTCGCGACCGAACAGGCTGACTACATCTGGCGTTGGAACCGCCTCCCACGGTATTTTTACTACGTCGACACTATTGACGTGAATGCGGAAATTGAAGGTGAAGTCTCTTCTATCAGCCACAAGGACGGCGAGTCTGTAGTCATCATCCAAGGTGACGGGGAGTCGGAATACTACACAATTCCCGGCTCCGACATTCGCGTTAGTGAAGGCGACATCATCTACATGGGTGATACCATCGGTGTATACGAAGAAGGGAGAAAGGGCCTCTTGGTAGACGGCCTCATCATCACCATCGAAGTCAGCATCGTCTCTATTATATTCGGCATTTTCCTTGGCCTATTTACTGGATTGGCTCGTATATCGACGAATCCGGCCCTAAAATGGTCAGCCATCACCTACATTGAACTCATTCGAGGGTCGCCACTACTCGTCCAGATCATGATCTGGTATTTTGTCATCGGCACGCTCATCAACAACCTGCTGGTCAAGGGCGACCTGCCTCAAATTCCCGAGCTATGGTTCGGTATTGCATCCCTCGCCATCTTCGCCGGAGCCTATGTCGCTGAAATCGTCCGGGCCGGTATCCAATCCATTCACAAAGGCCAAATGGAAGCAGCGCGCTCACTCGGCATGACCAAGGCCACTGCCATGCGCAAAATAATCCTGCCGCAGGCGTTCAAACGCATCTTGCCTCCATTGGCAGGACAGTTTATCAGCCTCATCAAGGACTCTTCGCTGCTCGGTGTCATCGCTATCCGCGAACTGACCAAGGCGACCCGCGAAGCCGTGACCACAAGCCTCATGCCCTATGAACTCTGGTTCCTGTGCGGCATCATGTATCTGGTCATCACTTTCGCATTGTCCATGTTTGTTCAATACTTAGAAAAACGGACCGCCGAGGCCTAGCAATGATTGATGTAAAAAACGTATACAAAACCTTCTTCGTTCCGCACGAAATCCAGGCCCTGCACAACGTCTCGTACCATATCGACCCCGGTGAAGTGGTCGTCGTCATCGGCCCGTCTGGCTCGGGCAAATCTACATTCCTGAGATGTCTGAACCGCTTGGAGCACGCCAACGAAGGTCATATCATGATTGACGGAATCGACATTCTCGATCCCAAGACGGACATCAACAAAGTCCGCATGGAAGTAGGGATGGTATTCCAGTCCTTCAACCTTTTCCCGCATCTGACCGTGCTCGAAAACGTCACAGTCGGCCAGACATCGGTCCGCAAGCGAGGCAAGAAGGAATCCAAGGAAAAGGCCATGAACCTGCTCAACAAGGTCGGCATTCACGACAAGGCAGGCGTTTTCCCGGCTCAACTCTCCGGCGGACAGCAGCAGCGCGTCGCAATTGCCCGAGCTTTGGCCATGGAACCGAAAGTCATGCTTTTTGACGAACCCACCAGCGCCCTCGACCCGGAAATGGTCGGCGAGGTTCTGGACGTCATGAAGACACTCGCCAAGGAAGGCATGACCATGGTCGTGGTCACGCACGAAATGGGCTTCGCCCGCGAAGTAGCCGATCAGGTCCTCTTCATGGACGAAGGAAAAATAGTCGAAGTCGGCACCCCGGAACACTTCTTTACAAATCCGGAGCATGACCGGACAAAGCTGTTTTTGAGTCAAATACTGTAATTGAAAACACATTAAGGAGAAGCGGCTTGGGGACAATTATCCGCAAGCCGCTTCTCTTTTTTCAACGGCCTAAAACACCATGTACAACAGACAACAAAAGCTTCGACATATCAACTATTTAAAATCAAATCGACAAACCCTTCACCTCATGTTAATTGATCCCTCTAACTTTCAAAACATAACATATACAAAATGCCAACTGCCAAACAGCCAGAATACAGAATAAACTTACGCCCGTATCGAATCCTGTACTTTCCTTTTTTATTGCCGATAGCTCTGCTTTTGGCGCTCTTTAATAAGATTTCTCCGATCCCTTTCAAAATTTACGCTCTCCGAGTCGAGCGCGTCGGACAAATGATCGGCAATCAGGAGGAATTCTATTGCGCCCTTGAGTTAGGCATGCTCCCCAAGGAATTTCGGGTTTTTGTCCATCGAGACATCCCTAGCAACATGACAGTTCTCGCCATGCAGAAGCGGGTTATGCCAATATACAACTGCTTCCTTCCTCTTTTTGATGTTTGCCACAAATTCGGTGGTCTTGGAGTCAGTTCCATGGCTCTTTGCAAATTAGCAGGCAGTGACCGTGCTCATCTTGTCACCAAGACGAAACAGCATGTTGACTTTTCCGATGCAGAGAAAAACGAAGCTCAACGCCAATGCCGAAAAATCGGTATTGATCCAGACGCACCTTTTATTCCTGTGCTGGCCCGAGACAATGCCTACCTCAAGTCCATCAAGGAACCGACCGATCTTGACAGTTACCGCAATGTTGATCTGGACACATTCATTCCTGCAATGGAATTTCTGGCAGACAAGCACAAGGTCCTTCGCATGGGCAGCGTGGTCAAAAATGAGCTGAAAACCAACCATCCGAATATTTTCGACTACAGTCTCTCCGGGCATAGAACAGAGTTGCTTGATATCTATCTTTCAGCCAAATGCCGATTTTTCTTCAGTTCTGCCACAGGTCTGGATGCAATAGCCTCACTCGCTTTCCGTATTCCGGTTTTGTACGTTGACTTCATTCCAGTCAACGAAGCACCGATACTCAAACCGAACTGTATTATGATTCCCAAAAAGTATTGGCACAAAACGGAAGAACGCTATCTGACATTAAGCGAACTGCTTGAAAGTCGAATGGCAGAAATGTATACACCGCAGCAACTCATGCCACATAATGTTGTAGTGCATGACAATACTCCTGAAGAAATTCTGGCAGCGGCCCAGGAAATGGAAGCACGTCTTGACGGCACTTGGATCGAAACCAAAGAAGACCAAGATCGCCAAAAGCAGTTCTGGTCCCATTTTAAACGTCAATCCAAAGATAATATCTGTACAGGTTACATCGGGGCGAAATTCTTGGAAGAGAACCCCTACTGGCTCAAATAATCATACGACAGGATTCCCATGCCAAATCACAAACGAGCATTTATCGATTTTTATGGCGAACATAAGATCTCACCCGTCTCCCAAAATATTTCCGACCTCAAAGCACACTTTGATCGACGAGAAGCATTATACCGCCACTTGGGCGTAATTCCTTCTTTTGTTCAAGGTAAAAGCGTCATCGAATTCGGTCCCGGCAGTGGGCACAACGCCTTGTATACCGCAAGCCTCATGCCCAGCCGCTACGTATTCGTGGAAGGCAACCCGACCGGTCTTGAAGAAACCAAAAAGAAATTGGAAAACGCTCCGTTCAACACGGAATTCGTGAAAAGTCACATTGAATCATTTGAAACGGATGAACGCTTCGACATGGTTCTGTGTGAGGGAGTCCTCCCTTGGCAAAATGACCCCACTGGGATGATGCAGAAAGTGGCAGAATTTGTTGCCCCCGGCGGTATACTCATCGTAACCACCAATAATGAAGTCTCCGCACTGAGCGAAACCCTGCGCCAGCTGCAAGCAGCCCTTATTGTTGACAAGTCACTTCCGATCATGGCTCAAGTCGAACAGCTTTTGCCTGTCTTCAAAGAAGACCTCAATTCCCTGAAAGGCATGTCACGACCTCAAGAGGACTGGATTCTGGATCAGATACTTCAGCCCTTCATTGGTAGTACATTCTCCATTGAACACGCCATCCGGGCAGTGGACGGAAAATTTGACGTATATTCCGCGTCACCCAATTTCCTTATTGATTGGGCTTGGTACAAAGAAGTGCCAACCAGTCCCCAAACACCAAACGAACTTGGCATTTCAACATTTCGCCAGAATATTCATAACTTTTTGGATTACCGGTACACTTTCCCGGCCAGATCCGAAAAAGACAATCTCCATCTGGACGACCTCATCAACGAGCTCACGAAGAATGAACTGCTCCTTGAAAACAGCGGCGACCACAAGTATCTCCCCACCATTCAGTCACAACTGGCTGAACTAACCAAGGAAGTACGCACATTCTCGTCTGACACGGCAGAATGTCTGGAAGACTTCGCTAACTGTCTCGATCAATTTGTCGAAACAGGAAAATTCCCGACACCACGCAAATTCAGCCCCTTCTTCGGGCGGGGACAGCAATACCTGTCGTTCATCAAGAAATAGACAAACAACAAAAAAAGAGTCCTTGAATGTATCAAGGACTCTTTTTTATTGCTCTTTCAAAACTGGCTTTACAGAATCTGAATGGGGGCAACCGTCCCGTCTTCCTGTTCCACCCATGTCCCGATGAACCGCCCTCCCGCATCAACGAAAGCACGGTTATTTTCCATGACTTTCGCTTCGTTGATCTTGGAGTTGAAAGGCAGGACAATACAATAATCCACAGGGTCTTCCATCAAATGACTGGCTGGATAAATTCCCAATCTCGATTTGGGCATTTGCAGTTCATACTTCCTTGGATCATCATCCACGATATAATCAAGGTATTGAGCGACATCTGCAAAATTGATGTATCCGGAACAACGGGCTCCGCACCCAAAACCGGCAATGCGTTTTCCCTGAGCCTTAAGGTCCTTGAGAATTTCGCAAGCCTTGTCCATATTTGCCTGCATACGCTCGCTCAGCCCCCTGCGTCCCTGTATACGGGCATCATTACGGGCTGTATCTGGCGCAACCGAATCACAGCGTCGGGAAACGGTAATCAATGATCCGCCAGTAAAAGGAACTGTGCGATTCTTGATCAACTCGATACCAAATCGGGCAAAAAGCAAACGCAAACTCTCGACATCAAAATAGTTAACGTGCTGTTCCCAAATGGAACTGAAATCGGCACGCTCATTCACAGGCTGAAAATCCGGAACTTCCAAAAACAAGGTTGTTTCTGCACCCATAAGAATTGAGAGGCCCTCAACAAAGGAATCCAGATCTTCAACGTGTTCCAGAACATGTCGGGACACCACCAGCTTCGGCTGTCCATGTTCTTTTACAAAAAGCTCAGCCTCTTCCTTGCAAAAATATTCATTACGTACATCAAATCCAAGTTCCCTGGCTTCTTTCGCAGCAGGCTTGGATGGTTCAATGCCATACAGGTTGGAATAACCAACTTCACGCAACGCATTAAGGAAGTACCCATCATTACAGGCAATTTCCAAAACCATATCCGACGTATCGTCCAGATATTCATTTACGATCTCGTCAATTTCTTCACCTATATGCTCAGCCGGGAACATGGAGGTCGGCAACTGAACATAGTCATAAAAGTCCTCACGAGTACCGGGATTGGCAATAAAAACAAACCCGCAATCCTGACAAACAGACAACTTCAGATCAAGCAAATGATCCTTCTGTCCCGCCTTCAGCAGATGCATGGTGTTGGGTTGATCCCCCAAATCCATAAAAAGTCCGATATTTTCAGACTGGCAAACCCTGCACTTTGAACCCATTCAGAATACTCCTTCGAAAATGAACAATCGTATTAGAAGCTGGCGTAACTTACGCTTCAAGAATCGATACGGTCGGCAAGCAACTGACAAAACGCCCGCCCTCTTTGATGTATTTCTCATGCCGTCGATAAATTGGACCGGCATACCTCCATGCCAAATTCAGGATATAATCCGGCTTGTGCTCATAAATCATGGAGGAATCATAAACCGGAATATGCTGCACAGGACTGTACATACCTATCTTGACCGGATTATCGTCGTACAGACAATCAATCAAATCACCAAGGCCCATATAATAGATCAAGGAAGTCGCACCGATTGACGCACCGTATGCTCCGACCTTCTTGCCCTGTGCCTTGAGATCAGTCAGCAAAGTCCGAATCTCGCTCTTCATCTGATCGCACAGCTTCGCAAAAACAGTAAAAGGCGCCATGCCCTCAAATCCGAGTTCCCGTTCCAAGGTCGCCAAACCGGTTACATTGGCAGTAACGGGACGCCCGCCGCCCTTACGCTGAACCGTGCCGCGGATGGACCCGCCCTTGGTGGGGATGCGCTTGATATCAATCAGTTCCAGACCATGCTCTTCAAAAAACTTCTGAAGAGGAAGCACGGAAAAATAGCACAGATGCTCATGGGTCAGGTTGTCTATGACCACATTCTGTACGGTATCCACCATGTATCCGGTTTCGAACACGAAAACACCATCATCAGCTAGCAACGTCGTGATCCCCTCCATGATGTCCGTGAGATCATCAATGTTGGCCATGACGTTATTGGCGGTGATGATGGTTGCCGCGCCCTTCTCGTTTTTGATCTTCTCTGCCATTTCCTTATTGAAAAATGCAGCCCAGGTCTCCAGTCCGTTTCCGGTGGCCTTTTCAGCCAGAGCCTTGGCAGGATCAATGCCAAGAACATTCATGCCATGGGCCTTGAGCCCCTTGAGCAAGGCTCCGATATTGGAACCGATATCAACGGTCAAAGCCCCTTGAGGAGGATTGACCTTATCCATGAGGTACGCGGCATAATCCTCAAAGTGCTGCATCAACCCAAGAGACGAGCTGGTCTCGTAAAGATAATTGGAATAGATAATGTCAGGATCAATCACAGTCGTGGACTGCAACAACCCGCAGTCTTCACAATAATTGATTTCCAACGGATACTCACCCTGCGGACGGTCAAACTGTTCTTTGGTGACAAAATCATCGCCCAGCGGAACCGCTCCCATATCGACGACCAACTTCAAATTCCTGGATTTACACAGTCGGCAATCATCTCTCTTGAAAAATTCACTCACGCTCTCAATCCTTATTTTTTGCGGGTAACGTCCATGTTGAGACCTGCCAATTCTCGGCAAAGGCCTTCCGGCCATTGAAGTGAGACTCCCCCATCCATGGTCATGGTCTGACCTGTGACAAATGAGGCATCACCGGACAGTAAAAATCTGACAACCTTGGCCAATTCTTCGGAGGTTCCCATACGGCCCAAGGGAGTAAGCTTCTCGTATAACTCCATTAATGGCCTGTTTTCATAATAAAAAGACTTTGACTCTTCCTTGAGCACACTGCCCGGACGAACGCAATTGACTCGAATTCCCTGCGCCCCCAAAGTCACTGCGTAATATCTCACGATCTGCTCAATACCGGACTTGCCCATGTGGTAGCTCAAAGGTTGCTCGGACGCCACAAACTGACCGGCAATGGAACTGATCGCGACAATGGACTTTGGCCCGTCTGTAGAAAAATGAGGCACAGCCGCATCAATGATGTCACGGGTGGCGGTCAGGCTGACGGCGATCTCCTTTTCCCAGTCATCACCATCGCCACGAAACCGCTGAAAAAACGCAATGCCATTTAATGGACCGTTCGCGGAAACAGCACTATCGACAATGAATGCACCACTTTCGGCATCTGTAATATCAGCCTGAATAAACTTCACGCCCGGTAAGACAGCATCATCTTCACGAGGCTCACGCCTGCCGACAACAGAAATCCGCCCCCCACAGGCAGACAGCAATTTTACCAATTCCCGCCCACCGCCATGAGTTCCCCCAATGACAAGTACATGCGTATCTTTCATGCTTATAGCCCCTCAATTTTTTGGGAAACTTCAGCAACATACTTCCAGACATCACCCGCACCATCTTCAGGTGCCCATTCCGGAAACTCGGCATCATCCGGATCAAACGGCCCAGTAGTCGCTTCGCAGAACACCAAGGCGTCCGAACGGATTATCACCATATGTACCGTCCCTTGCGGCATGCGGCAGTAAAACGGATGGCCACTGGCATAATCACCTACGCGATAACTTTCGGAAACAGTTCCGTCATCATCAAATATGACAATATCAGCAACCCCGGACAGGACATGGAAGGATTCGTCGCGCCCCTTATGCAGATGCGGACGCACATAGGCATCCTTGCCGTGCACGATAAACATTTCGTGCAGCAGAGAATCCGGGGCTGCATGAGTACAGAGCCTCACACGCTTACGGGAATTCAGCGCAGCCAGACTCTCAAGCTCACGCATATCGTTTTCCGAAAGATGCGTAACGCGCTCTGCCGTATACAAAACCTCGTCGTTGATTCGGGTATACTTCATGCGATTAAAGGCTACACAAAACCCAGATGCTCTTCATCCGCATCCAGATAATCAAGCAGCAACTTGTTTTTAGAGTTGGCAACACAATGATGATTGCAGTGGCAGGACGGATTTATGCCGAAGAATTTGTCTTTACCATTCATCCAGAAGTCCTTGAAGGTCGTCCCTTCAAGAGAACCGATCAACCCCTCATCAAGGTTATACGCCTTGTCCTGACAGGAATAGACATTCTGGTCAGCACCGATGACAGGCAGCACCTGAATATACGGACACCATTCATAGGGCTTTTCAAACCGCTCATCCAAACGATGGTAAGCGTCGAATACCTCGAAATCAGGGCCGGCGAGCTCATCCATAACCCGATCCACCTGTTCTCGGGCGAGATCGAAGAAAGGTTCGTGGTAGGCGTTGTTGAGCGCCCCTTCATTTTCCACGATGCACGGAGAAATCTTGACGCTGTCACCGCCCATCTCCCGCACACGTTTGGCAGCTTCATAGATGTGTCCGACATTCTCCTTGTCCACAATGTAGCTGACACCGAGACGACACTCGCCGCCATACGCCTTGAATTCGGAAATGTTGTTCAGGATGGCGTCATATTCGCCATGCTCAACACCGCGATAACGAGTATAGCTTTCGTTGTCCCAACCATCCATTGAGACACGCACCCAGGACCCGTGCTTGGCAAAAAGCTCGGCGACTTCTCCTTTGAGCAATCCGCCATTTGTCAGTGTGGCAAACCGAACAGGAGAATCGACCAATCGCCGCAGGACATCCACCAGATGAGGGTAAAACAACGGTTCCCCGCCGCCACTGAAGGTGACAGCCTTTACGCCCATGTCGATAATATCCTCGGTGATCTCCATCATCTTGTCTTTCGGGATGGAATCGGAAATCTTCATATCCTTGCCGAGTTGCAGGGAATCTTCACGATAAGCACAATAGCGGCAACGGTGGTTGCAACCATTAATCGGCTTGATACGAATATGAAGCGGCGGAAGAATCTCGTCTGAATTCTGCGGCAGTGAATCCACTTTATCCTTAAAGTGAAATATCTTCATTGCGGTATAAATATTGCCCACGTCACTCTCCTACTCGAAGTAAATGAACTCAAAATCGCCAGTATATCCGAAATGATCAAACACCCATTCCCATGCACGCTTTGTATAAAAAGACTCGCAGGTCAAGGCCCAGCATTGCAAATTGAATTGCTCCAACTCATTTCGATAGCTCTCGACACAGATGTATTTATTCTTTCCCACACGCTCAATTTCTTCCAGCGCGACCTTCAAATCAAAAATTTCAAGATTATGCAGTGTATTAAGAGTAATCACGAGGTCGAATTCATTGTCCGCAAAAGGATACGGTTTTTCAGCCCGGTGGTTGAAAAGATTATCACGAATTTCTTCCTTGGCATCAGCAAGCCCATGCTCGGAAATATCAAATCCATGTACTTCCATGCCAAGCAGATGCAATTCATAGAGCAGATATGCCTTTCCGCACCCGACATCCAGAATCTTGTCACCCTTCTTGAGACCATATTCCTCGATCATGGCTTCGGCAACAGGCTTCCAGCGACCAGGCATGTATCGATAGCCGCCATAACCGTACCGGCGGTCACCGTCCCAATAGTCAGCTTCATACTCTTTTGCCTTGAGCATGCAGTGAACCTTCTCATCCACCATACGGGCCACGTACTCTCTGCTCGTACTCGTATGCAACGGCGTGACAAATTCTCTCAATTTACCCATGACAGCTCCAATGCACATGCTCTAATATACAACTGCGGTCAGCCGACGGGTAAACCGTCTGACTGACCGCCAAGTATTTATTGATTGGCACTCCGGCCAATTAACCTTTCAACAATTCAATCGCGGTTTCGACAAGCGGCGCAGGCCAAATGCCGTAACGTTCCATAATGAGATTCTGCGTCCCGTAATGATCGGGAAAAACATCCGGTACCCCGACACGCTTGAATTTACGTTGTACCCCGGCCTCAAGCATGGTTTCCGCAACGGCGCTGCCAAGACCGCCGATCACGGTATGCTCTTCAACGCTGATTACAGCTTCGACCTTATCCATGGCAGACAGCAACGTCTCCGTATCCAGCGGCTTGACCGTCGGCAGATGAAGCACGGAAGCGGACACGCCCTTTTTCTCAAGCAGATCGGCAGTCTCACGGCATACGCGAAGTCCGATACCCGTGGTCACGAGCAGGACGTCACTGCCCTCGCGGTACATCTGTCCCTGCCCGATGACAAAAGGCTTGTCAGGATCAGTTACGATCGGATCATAGCCCTTTGCAAGACGAATATAAATCGGATGCGGCCAATCGACAGACACCTTCATGAACCGCTCCATCTCCTCGGCATCAGCCGGACAGACAATGGTCATGTTGGGCAAAGCCCGCATGAGCGCGATATCTTCCACAGCAAGGTGAGTGGAACCGAGCGGTGCGTAGACCAGTCCACCACCATTGCCGATCAGCCGGACCGGCAAATCGTGCAGACAAAGATCCATGGCAACCTGCTCGAGAGCACGACGAACGATAAACGTGGCAATGGTATTGACATACGGAATACGTCCTTCCAAAGCCATGCCCGCTGACATGCCTATGATATTCTGCTCATTGATTCCTTCTACAAAAAACTGGGCAGGCAGTTCCTCACGAAAATCATCGAGAGTCTTATGCCCCAGATCAGACCCGAGAAAAACGACATCATCATTTTTCCGGGCCAGCTCATGCACCATTTCAAGACATTTCTTACGCATGAATTATCCTTCCAGACATTTTCGCATGGCAGCGATATCGTCTGCCGGAAGTTTGCTTTTGTGATGCCAGGCAAGATCGTTTTCGGCAAACTCAATGCCCTTGCCCTTGACGGTGTGGCAAATAATGGCCGTCGGTTTGCCGGGAACAGCTGGAGCGGCTTTCAAAGCCGTACGCAATTCCTCAACATCGTGGCCGTTGACTTCGACACAATGGAAGCCGAAAGCAACCCATTTATCAGCAAACGGTTCGAGTTCCTGCACAACACTGGTTTCGTCGTAGGACTGATACTTGTTGTAGTCCACCATGGCGACAAGATTATCCTGTCCGCGCTTTCCAGCACTCATGGCAGCTTCCCAGACGGAACCTTCATTGCACTCGCCATCACCCATGATGACAAAAACACGATTGTCACGCCCACGCATCTTAGCGTCAACCGCCATGCCGAGCCCAACAGACAAACCATGCCCCAAAGCGCCAGTGGAAACCTCAATACCGGGAATCTTGTTGGCACTGGGATGCCCGCCGAGTAGACCGTCATTGGCGCAAAACTCACTCAGGGCATTGTCAGGGATAAATCCCTTGTCCGCCAACATGATGTACTGGGCAAGACAACCATGCCCCTTGGACAGAATGCAGCGGTCCCGACCTTCCCATTGTGGTTTGTCGGCATCAAATTTCAGAATATCGTCATAAAGAACACGCATGATCTCAATGAGCGACATGGATGAACCGATGTGCCCGCGCTGGGCACACTCAAGCATATCCACGACCTTATGCCTCAGCTCCATGGACCGTCCGTCAAGCGGGACGGCCATGGAAGCTTCATGAATTTTCCGTACGTAATCTTTCACGTGGAATTCCGTTATTTGGCGTTCATTTCCTGCATGAGCTTGATATTGAAATACTTCACATCACTCATGGAGTCGGGGATGAGCCCCTTGTCAAAAGCATCCTTAAGCTCAAGAATGGCATCTTCGATCGTATGCTTGGGAACAAAACCAAGCTCATTTTTGATCTTGTCGGAATTCACGTGATAAGAACGGTTGTCATCGGTAGGAGTGACAACGATATCCACGTCCGAACCAAGAGTGGCCTTCACCTTTTCGGCGATTTCCATGACCTTGAAATTCTCGTAGCCGACGTTGTAAATCTTCTTCTGAATCTTGTCCGCATCCTGCTTGAGCATGAACAGGTAGACATCGACCATATCCTTGATGTGAAGGTTCGGCCGCTTCTGCTGCCCGCCAAACACGGTAATCTTGCCGTTATTGATGGCGTGGTTGGTCAAAATGTTCACGGTCAGGTCCAGACGCAGACGCGGTGAGTAACCGCAAACGGTGGAAGGACGGATGGTTGTGGCGATGAATTCATCAGAAGCAGCAGCGTTAAGGTATTCTTCGCACATGGCCTTATACTTGGAGTAGTCGGTCAGCGGCTCAAGCGGCAGATCTTCAGTGACTTCCGGTTCGTCCTTGATCCCGTAAACAGAAGAACTGGAGGCATAAATGAAACGCTTGACTCCTGCATCCTTTGCAACATCAACAAGCGGCAAGAAGGCATCATAGTTAATGCTCTTGGCAAGATCAGGGTCCAGTTCATAGCTGGGATCGTTGGAGATACAAGCCAGATGAATCACGGCGTCACTGCCGGGGATGGATTCCTTCAGCAAATCAGCATCACGCAAATCGCCTTCTACGACAGTCAGATTGGACTTGTCCTCAATGCCATCAAAGACGTCTTTGCCATACCAGTAAATATCATGGGCGCGAACTTTGTAGCCCTCTTTCAGAAGCGCGGGAACCAACAAGGAACCGACATATCCACCGGCACCGGTGACGAAAACCGTTTTCACATCACTCACAGTATCTACCTCCATACAAGGCGTTATTTTCATCTATTGATAAATAGCGGCTCCAGATGGGGCCTTAAAAACACATTTGACGACTTCAAAATTTATCGAAAACAAACATCTCACAACGTATTTCGTGAGCAAGTTAGGCATAAAGAGCATTCCGGGAAAAATCAATAGGTGCGAGGAATCTCACACTCTCTCCCCACTTGCTGTTCTAGGGAGTCCCCTGCCCGAAAAGATCTATGAGATGATGCAAAAGCACGGCATGGCCGGACTCGGCCCCACCATATGTTTCTGCCGGAATATAAAAATTCAGGTCACCCAGAGAGCGCATGGCGTTATCCGACGACATGGCAGTAAAGGTAACGGAACGACCGAACAGTTTCCTTGCCAATTTGATCGCTTCCACGGCATTCGGAGAATTACCGGAACTGCTGATGGCGACCAACACCTCTCCTTCCACCATCCGCTGACCAAGTGGATAGGCAAAAGACTGGTCATACCCCATATCGTTCCCGGTTGCCGTCAGTAAGGCACAGTCAGTAAACACCTCGGTCGGCACATTGCCCATCTTGGCGAGATCCGTAGAAAAATGACTGGCCATGGACGCACTGGCACCGTTGCCGACAAAATAGACACGCCGCCGATTTTCACGACAGGCGGAAATCCAGTCCACCAGGAGGGCAAAAGCGTCGTCAATATCAAGGCTGTTTCCCTTGCTGTCACTTGCCACAACCTGCCCAAGCGCATGCGAGACACTTTCAAATGTGGAATTCCAATTCATTCAATACTCACTAGGAATTATTCAAAGCAGTCCAAAGCTGCGGAAGGGTTTCCGCATGTGGTGCTCGTACATAAAAACTTTCACCACCATCGTCAACGGTGCGAACAAGCATGGTTTTCCAGGGACGGAAATAGTAATCCGCACTTCCCCGAGGAGCTTCGGAAGAAACATCTTCCGGCAAATCGCGGAGATCACAGACAAGCGTAGAGAAATGTCGAATCTCACGTCCCTCCTGCTCTGCGACATTGCGAACCATGGACAAGGCTTTCAGATACACCTCCGGAGCCATGATCGCACTGCCGAAATTCATGACCACACCGTTCTCAAGTTTCTCCAGCACAGAGGTATAATAAAGAAAGTCCGTATATGACGCCTGTCCCCATGCCGCCCCATCACAATTCGGATGCTCATGAATAATGTCGGAACCGATACCAACATGGACGGTAAACGGAATACCAAGACGATAAGCCGCCGCGAACAAACTCGTATCCGCATACGAAAAGTCACCCTCATGAATGGCTTTGCCTACAGCCTCACCGGCTCCCAATCCCTCTTTGACCCCGGCCGCAACAATATCGTTTATCTGCCCGGTTTCCCGCCAAAGACCAAACTGCCCTGTACGAATATAACGGGCAACACTCTCCGTGGTCTCACCAATCAATGCGAGTTCATAATCATGAATGGCACATGCCCCATTTCCGGCCAGACAGGAGATATAGCCTTGCTCCATCATATCAATAATGAACTTCTGCACCCCGGAACGAATGACATGAGCTCCCATCATGAGCACGACGGAAGAACCGGCTTCCCGGGCTTTGACAATGCGGTCAGCAACCTGAACGAGGTTCGAATGAACCTCGGAAACAGGGCCGAGATCCATGATCACGGACCTATCCAAATCGTGTTCACGCTCATTCAACGGCAGAACGCGCAGTCGCGATGTATCGAATATTTCAGGCACGGTACTACTTAAGTAATGAAGTTACATGTTTCATGATGGCCTGCCGTGTAACGGGCTTCTTGTTGCCGACAATACTGACCGCAATGGAACCCACCACATTACCAAGAAAAGCCACCAATTCAGGTTGAACACCAAGACGTGCCGCAAGTGAAGTGATGGAGAAGAAAGCGTCGCCGGACCCGACCTTGTCCACAACCCTGTGCGCAAACGCAGGAACCAAAACACCGGTACCATCACGATGCTGGATGTATGAACCGCTTTTGCCTTTCGTTATCGCGACCAACTGTGCTCCCAAACGTTCCCGAACAATATCGGTCAACGGCGTTACCCCGGTATGCTTATCGCGGGTCTCCAACCGGAGTTCAGGTTCGGCAAGACTGACAAAATCGCAGCGGCCATACCCGGAAATGGTATGATAACCGCGGTTCCCGGCATTGGCCTGCGTGTTGACAGCCAGAAATGGCGAAGCAGTCAAAGCCTCACGACACAGAGGGGAAATCGCCCCGTGACCGAAATCGGCTGCAATGACAAGATCGTCCTGAGCAGCCTGCTCCATGAGTGCTTTTCGAAAACGCTCGTCACGCTTTCGATCCAGTCCTGATTCATCCATATAATAGATTTCAAACAACTTGGTCAGGCTGTAACCTTCAATATATCGGCGCTTGCGAAGCGTCGGTGCATCTTTTTGGTACTCAAAATACGGAATCACATTGTCACTGAGATTTTCACGAATGAAATCCTCGTGGCTTTCTTTCTCCCCAAGCACGGTAAACATCCGCACTTCCTTGACCAATTGCGAAAGATGGTTGGCAATGGCCAGAACTCCGCCAGCAAACAGATCGCCATCCATATGGCGAAACGCCATAACCGGCTCCTTGGATGAGGCTCCTAGAGGGGAACAATATTGGTAGTCGTCAAGAATGGTATCACCAACAACCGTCACACTGAGTTCAGCCATCCTATCGAGAATTGCTTCGATCTCGCCGATGGAATATCGCGACCGGAATATTTCCAAATACTCCTGCACATCGTCCGAAAATGATGACATGAAACGGTTAATGAGATTCGTGGAACTGAAGACGATATCCTTGGTCAATTTGAGTTCCGCACCAATCTCTTCACAAACGTCAGCCTCAAGCCTCAATTTGCCAGTCGGGTCGGAATCGATATCCTTGAAATCAGAACCTTTCACGTAAACATCGGGCTGAACCGCCCTCAAGAGTTCCTCTGCAGTAGCCCACTCATTGACAGCAACAAAGTCGACCACGTCCTGAGAGGCAACGGCCTCGGCACGCAAAATTTCAGAAAATGCAGGACGATGCGGCCCCTTGTCCACGAATCGGTCAGGAGACACGGTCACAACGAGCACGTCCCCCCATTGGGCTGCCTGTCGAAAATAGCGAATATGACCGATGTGCAACAGGTCAAACACACCATGACAATGAACGACACGCCGTCCCGCAGCCTTCAGTTCGGCAACAATGTCAACCAGTTCAGAAATGGACTTGATTTTTGTCTCGATATCCATGCAAGCTCTCTAATAAAATCATTCTATTATCGCACACCAAGGACAGCCCTCATACGTGCTGGTAATTATTCCATCCAACAAAGGGAATTAGGTGTATATGTTATCCCTCATAAATGCAATCGGCAACACGAACAGGAGAGAGAAACAAATATCACTTCAAGCCTTTGCTGTCTTCCTGATTTTGCCCATGACGTGATTGACAACTCCGCGACCTGTCGAATACAAGCGGGCACACACCTTCAGATTACAACATTATATAAGGTAAAGATGAAAGACCTTACTGATTTTAAACCCAAACGCATCCTTGCGTGCCAGCTTCGCCAGATCGGCGATGTCCTTTTGGCGACACCTTCTCTCCAACTTCTCAAGGAACGCTACCCCGAAGCAGAGCTTCATCTGCTGACAGAAAAAAAGTGCGCTCCGGTGCTGGAGAACAACCCGCATGTCGACCATGTTTGGGAAATAGACAAAAAAGCTCTGAAAAATCCATTCAAAGCACTGGCTTTCTATTCAAAGGTAGGGCGTTCCGGCTATGATTTGATCGTTGATTTTCAACAATTGCCACGTTGCCGCTGGGTCATTCTCTTTTCCCGAGCCAAGGTCAAACTGACCATGCCGCCGCCATGGTACAATAAGCCCTTTTACACCCATTGGGGCAAAACCATCTATGGCTATGCCGCTATGTGCAAGGCAAGTGTCATCAGGCCACTCGGCATCGAGTGGAATGGAGAGCGTCCTAAGATATGGTTGAGCGAAGCAGAAAAGGCCTGGGCAGACAAATTCATTGAGCAGCACGGTATGCAGAGCGAACGCTTTGTCACCATCGACCCGAGCCACCGGCGTATCACCCGCCTCTGGCCGGCACGACACTTTGCAGGCCTGATCCGACTCATCCGCGAGCAACACCCGGATCTGAAATTCTTCATGTTGTACGGCCCGGGAGAAAAAAACGTTGCAGAAGACGTCGCAGCACAGGCTGGCGAAGGAAGCATCGTCTCCGACCATATGCTCACCCTACGGGAAATGGCAGCGGTTCAGGCCAGAGCAGCCCTGCACATCGGCAACTGTTCCGCACCACGGCATTTTGCCGTAGCCGTAGACACCCCATCACTAGTTATCCATGGCGCAACAGGCTTCGGATGGCGATATCCATCAGATGAACACATCAGCCTCTGCAAAGACATTGATTGCAGATCATGCAACAAAAACCAGTGTGACACCCGCGAATGTCTTGAGGAATTCTATCCTGAAGACTGTATTGAAAGCGCACTCAATCTGCTGAAATTTAAAAAGTCCTGATTCCGTCTCCGGCTATCAGCCAAACGACGAGTCAAAACGCAATCCCCCCCCCCACGACTTGCCATGGGGGGAGTCGAGATATACAATATTTCAACATTAATTTATCAATTCTACCAATAGGCGACATATTCATGAACTTTTCCGGGAAAAAGATACTGGTTACCGGGGCTGACGGATTCATTGGCTCTCACCTTGTCGAACACCTTGTACGTCAAGGCCACTCGGTTCGGGCTTTCGTCCTGTACAACTCCTTTAATTCCTGGGGTTGGCTTGATGAATCTCCAAAAGAAATAACCGAAAACATCGAAATTTTCTCGGGTGATGTCCGTGATCCCCACGGTGTAAAGGAAGCCATGAAAGGCTGCGATGTGGTTCTTCACCTCGCAGCACTCATTGCAATTCCCTATTCCTACCATTCGCCGGACACATATGTGGACACCAACGTAAAAGGAACGCTGAACATCGTGCAGGCTGCACGGGAACTCGGTGTGGAACGCGTGGTCCAGACGTCAACCAGTGAAGTGTACGGTACCGCACAGTTCGTTCCCATCACGGAAGATCACCCGCTGCAAGGGCAATCCCCCTACTCGGCGACAAAAATCGGTGCGGACCAGATCGCCATGAGTTTCTACAACGCATTCGAAACCCCGGTTTCAACCATCAGGCCGTTCAACACTTATGGCCCAAGACAAAGCGCCCGTGCGGTCATCCCAACCATCATTACCCAGATTGCCAATGGTTCCCGCGAAATAAAGCTCGGCGCACTCACCCCGACTCGAGACTTCAACTACTTCATGGACATAGTACGCGGATTTGAAGCCGTAGCCGCTTCCGACGCCTGCGTGGGTGAAGTCGTCAACGTGGGCAGCGGATTTGAAGTTTCCATCGGCGACACGGCGCAGGCCATTGCCGAAGTCATGAACGCCGACATTGAAATCATCTGTGACGAACAACGACTCCGTCCGGAAAAAAGCGAAGTCAACCGTCTGTTCGCAGGAAACGCCAAGGCAAAAGAATTATGTGGCTGGGAGCCGGCCTACGGCGGGCTTGACGGTTTCAAAAAAGGCCTCAAGCTGACAGCAGAATGGTTCACCGACCCCGAAAATCTACGCCGCTACAAATCCGGCATCTATAACATTTAGGTCGCACACGTGCTCGACATCACCACATTCATCCGGGAGTTATACGAAGAACCGGAAGCCTCGATTCCTCTGCACGCACCTGTTTTCAACGGCAAGGAAAAGGAATACCTCTGCAATTGCATTGACACGACCTTTGTTTCCAGTGTCGGAGAATACGTTGATCGTTTCGAAGAAATGACACGCGACTACACCGACTCCAAACGGGCCGTAGCCGTTGCCAACGGGACATGCGGTCTGGAGATGGCTCTTCGATTGGTCGACGTCAAACCCGGCGATCTCGTGCTGACACAGGCGTTGACCTTTGTTGCAACGGCAAACGCCATCACCCACATCGGTGCCTCGCCTGTATTTCTGGACTCAGACCCGGACACATTGGGAATGAGCCCGGATGCGCTCAGAGACTTCCTCGTAAACTCCGACAGAAAAATCGCAGCATGTGTCCCTGTCCACATTCTTGGGCACGCTTGCCGAATCCACGAGATCTGTGACATCTGTGCCGAATTTGACATCCCGGTTGTCGAAGACGCAGCCGAAGCCCTTGGCAGCACACTCAACGGCCAGCATCTCGGCACCTTCGGACGTGTCGGCGTACTCAGCTATAACGGCAACAAGACCATCACCACTGGTGGCGGCGGCATGATTCTGACCAACGATGAAACGCTCGGAGCACGCGCCAAGCATCTGACCACCACGGCAAAAGCACCTCACCGATGGGAGTTCCGGCACACTGAAACAGCCTGGAACTATCGCATGCCGAACATCAACGCGGCCCTCGGTTGCGCCCAGATGGAACGACTTGAGTCAATCCTTCAGGACAAAAGAGACATCGCTCACGCTTACCGCGACTTTTTTGCCCCCAAGGATGGTATCGACTATATTGACGAACCCAAAGGCTGCAGATCCAACTACTGGCTAAACACCATACTGCTCAAGAATCGCGAAGAGCGGGATTCTTTCCTTGAATATTCAAACAATTCAGGTGTGATGACGCGTCCCTTGTGGACCTTGATGCCGGATTTATCCATGTTCGAAAACGCCGCCTGCGGAGAACTGGCAAACGCCAAGGACATTCAGGACAGGGCTGTCAACCTGCCAAGCGGACCACGCAAACCCAGAAAAGACAAATCATAATTGTCCGCGACATTCCCCGGCACACATTGTCAAACACGCATGGAATCCGTATGAAAGACACAGCGTCAGTCCATACGGCAACAAAAGCAGTAAGACGGTACAACCAATTTTGATATCATTCGTCGCCAACACAAATGACGACAAGGAATACATCACAATGAAAAACTGGAAAAAAGCTGTCATTCCCCTCTCTTCCACTGTTCGGGATGCAGTTGAATCCCTTACCGAATCCATGGCGCAGATCGCTCTTGTCGCCAATGCAGACATGAAGCTTCTAGGCGTTATCACGGATGGAGATATCCGCAGAGGGCTTCTTGCCGGAAAAACGCTTGAGTCCCCGGCTCAGGACATCATGGAAACAAATTTCTTTACCGCAAGAAGCACCGAGGACCCGGCCACTCTTCTCGAAACAATGCGCGAAAAAGAATTCAGACAGGTTCCTCTTCTTGACAGCGAAGGGCACCTCGTCGGTCTGAAAAACCTTTTGGACATGATTGCCCCGCAAAAACGCGACAACTGGGTAGTGCTCATGGCCGGAGGACTCGGACAACGTCTCAGGCCGCTCACCGAAGACTGCCCGAAGCCGCTACTGTCCGTTGGCGGCAAACCCCTGTTGGAAACGATCCTCGAACAATTCATGGAACATGGCTTTGAAAAATTCTACATTTCAGTCAACTACAGAGCTGAAATGGTAGAAGAATACTTCAAAGACGGTTCTCAGCACGGCGTTGAAATCCGTTACCTGCGCGAGAAGGAACAACTCGGCACGGCAGGAGCCGTCGGCCTAATGCCCGAAATCCCGGAAGAACCGATCTTCGTAATGAACGGCGACCTGCTCACCCGTGTTGATTTCCCCGGCATGCTCAACTTTCACACAGAGCAGGAAGCCCGTGCCACCATGGCTGTCAGGAGCTTCGACATTCAGGTTCCCTACGGAGTTGTCGAGGTGGACAACCGCCGCATAACGGCCATCCAAGAAAAACCAATCCATCAATTTTTTGTCAATGCAGGCATCTACGTCCTCAACCCGGATGTTGTCACCGCCATCCCCAAGAATCAGTATCTGGACATGCCCACTCTTTTCAGCCAACTCATGAATGAAGGTGAAATGACATCCGCCTTCCCCATTCACGAATACTGGATGGATATCGGCAGGAAACAGGATTTCGATCAGGCAAACTGTGATTACGACATGCATTTCCGCATCAAGGGTGAAGGTCACTAGATGAAAGTGCTGATCATCGGTTATGGCTCGATCGGAGAACGCCATGCCCGCATTCTCGATTCTCACGGGCATGAAGTGGCATGCGTCACCCGCAATCCGAAGTGCTCTTTCACGACATATATTGATGTCGCCAAGGGAATCACCGAATTTCAACCGGAACTTATCATCATTTCCAATCGGACCATCGACCACTTTGACACCATGAATGAAGTGGCCGCCACAGGGTTTTCGAAACGCATACTCATTGAAAAACCGATTTTCAACTCCGTGCCGCCGACGCTCTCGCGTACAACGGATAACGTATTCACGGCCTATAATTTACGATTTCACCCCATGGTGCAGCGAACCGCCGACCTTCTTCAGGGAAAAACAATCCACTCCGCTCGCTTCCATGTCGGACAATATCTCCCGGACTGGCGTCCCGGAACGGATTACACAACCTGCTATTCGGCCCACAAGTCGCAAGGCGGCGGCGTATTGCGAGACCTGTCACACGAACTGGATCTCGCTCTCTGGCTCATGGGTCCCTGGCAACGCGTCACGGCACTCGGAGGCCACTTCAGCTCCCTGCAGATTGATTCGGACGATGTATTCAGCATGCTCCTCGAATGTGACCGATGCCACGCTGTCAGCATTCACATGGATTACCTCAACCGAGTTCCACGCAGGGGATTTGAAATCAACGCCGAAGAACTCAGTATCCATGCGGACTTCATTTCAGGCCATCTTGAAATCAATGCGGACCGGGAAACGTATCGACCGGAACGGGACGTAACATACGAAGCGCAGATACAGGCAATGACTTCAGACAATGTCTCAAATCAGTGCACATTTGAAGAAGGTCTCGCAGTCCTGAAACTGATTGAAGCTGCCGAAAAAAGTGCAACTGAAAAAAAATGGATAAAAGCATCGTGAGAATATTCGGATTCATCTTCGCTCGAGGCGGCTCAAAAGGCTTACCCGGTAAAAACATCAAGCCGCTGGGCGGCATCCCCCTGATCGCACATTCGATCAATGCAGCCAATGACAGCGGATTGATAGACCGCATCATTGTTTCCACAGATGATCAGGCGATTGCCGATACGGCAACCGAATACGGCGCCGAAGTACCTTTCATGCGACCTGCCGAACTAGCTCAGGATACATCCCCGGAATGGGATGCATGGCGTCATGCAATCCGGGAAGTCGACGATTTCGAGGTATTCGTTTCGTTGCCGTGCACCGCCCCACTCAGGTCCGGCGAAGATGTCAGGCGATGCATAGAGCTTTATCTCGAAGGCGACTGCGACATGGTCATCACGACCCGCACGGCAGAGCGGCATCCATCCTTCAACATGGTGACGCTTGATGAAAACGGCTATGCATCCATTGCCATGCCGACAGCAGGAGACATCACCCGCCGGCAGGATGCACCGAAAATTTTTGACATGACCACAGTGGCCTACGTCACCAGCCCTCAATTTATCATGGAACACTCCGGCACATTTCAAGGCCGGGTTAAAAGTGTCGAGATTCCACCCGAACGCGCCGTGGACATTGATACCGAACTGGACTTCGCCTTTGCCGAATTCCTTCTGGAGCGAAACAAATGAAAAGCATCAAGGAACTGATGAATCTTTCCGGGCGCACCGCGCTCGTCACAGGCGGAGCCGGATATATCGGAACCGCTTTCTGTGAAGCACTGGCAGAGGCCGGTGCGAACATCGCCGTTCTGGATATTTCCGAAGAACGCACACATGAAGTAGCGCAGGCAATAGAAAAACGCTCCAACGTCAAGACCATGCCTTTGGCCATTGATCTCAGCGATGAAGCAGCGGTTGTCGCCTCTCCGGAACGCGCAGTCAAAACGCTCGGCGGACTGGATATTCTGGTCAACTGTGCAGCCTTTGTCGGAACATCCAACCTTTCAGGATGGGTCACCTCATTCGAGCAGCAAAGCATCGAAACTTGGCGCGCCGCCCTTGAGACGAACTTGACGGCTCCCTTTGCCCTCATTCAGGCGGCAACCCCGTTCCTGCGAGAATCCGGCCACGGCTCCATCATCAACATTGGTTCCACTTACGGCGTCGTCGGCCCGGACATGTCTCTTTATGAAGACACCGCCATGGGCAACCCTGCCGCCTACGCCGCGAGCAAGGGAGGCCTGACGCAACTGACCAGATGGCTGTCCACGGTTCTGGCCCCGGACATCCGCGTCAACTGTATCAGCCCCGGCGGAATTGCACGCGGGCAGGATGAAAAATTCGTTAAACGATATGAAGCCCGCACCCCGCTCAAACGCATGGGAAATGAAGAAGACATGAAAGGCGCCCTGCTCTATCTGGCAAGTGACCTTTCTGCCTACGTCACAGGACAGAATCTGCTGGTTGACGGCGGATGGACCGCTTGGTAAGCGACTCAACCATGAATTTCAGAATCATCCCCCGATTGGACATCAAAGGTCCCAATCTCGTCAAAGGCATTCATTTTGAAGGCTTACGTGTTTTAGGAAAACCGCAAGACTTTGCTCAACATTACTATGAAAATGGTGCTGATGAACTTTTCTTCCAAGATGCGGTAGCCAGCCTGTATGACCGCAACAGCCTGCACGAAATAATAAGTAAGACATCTTCACAAATATTCATTCCGCTCTGTGTCGGGGGAGGCCTTCGTTCCGTAGATGATATACGAGAAGTTCTTCGCGCCGGTGCAGATAAAGTTGCCATTAATACCGAAGCCATAAAACGCCCGGAACTTATCCGCGAAGCTTCCACGACTTTCGGTTCTTCGACAATTGTTGTTTCAATTGAGGCGATAAGAACCGGCGACGGGACATGGGAAGCACTTGTGGAATACGGCAGGGAAACAACCGGTGTCGATGTCCTGAAATGGGCTCGACAAGCAGAAGAACTTGGTGCCGGAGAACTGATGGTTACAAGCATTGATCAGGAAGGTACCGGCAAAGGGTACGACCTTGAACTCACCCGTGCCATTGCCACCAGCGTTTCCATCCCAGTCATAGCAGGTGGCGGCTGCGGTTCTCCGACCGATGCCGTCGACGTCATCACCAATGGCAAGGCTGATGCAATAAGCATGGCCTCAGCCCTCCATTACAAGACGCTTGGTACGTTGATGGACAAATCAAAATCTCACGACTACGCTCAGGAAGGGAACATTGAATTCCTGAAAACTGGCCGCAATTTCACTCATGTCTCGCCATGCACCATCCGGGACATCCAGAATTCCCTGATGGAACAGGGACTTCCTTGCAGCATGAAGGGGCACCATGAATAGCACAGATGTCGCCATCATCGATTATGGATTAGGCAATCTTTTCAGCATCAAACATGCCTGTGAGCATGTTGGCCTGACTGTCTGCATAACGCATGACATTGACCAAATACTCTCCGCAAAATCTGTCATTCTTCCTGGCGTCGGAGCATTTGGTGATGCCATGAAGGCGTTGCACCAATTGGATCTCGTCAGCCCGATAAAAGATGTGTTCTCGAAAGGAACCCCTCTTCTCGGCATCTGCCTCGGTCTGCAGCTACTTTTTACCGAAAGTGAAGAATTCGGACATCACGAGGGACTTGACTTAATTCCCGGCACAGTTAAATACTTTTCCGTCCAGCAAGAAGGTGACAGAACTCTGAAAGTTCCACAGGTAGGTTGGAACAGCATAACCCTTCCTCCTGAAACGAATTCTGACCGTTGGGAATCATCCCTCCTACACAAAGTGCCAATCGGAACCGATATGCACTTTGTCCATTCCTGCTACGTTGTCCCGGAAAACGCAGATAACATCTTGAGCGTAACCCGCTATGGAGAAATAGAGTTCTGCTCCGGAAGCCAGCATAAGAACATTACTGCATTCCAATTCCATCCAGAACGAAGCGGAAAACTGGGATTGCAGGTGTACACCAATTTCGCACAAAAGATTCACTCCTCGGAGGAGCAGTAAATGTCTGAAGGTAAAACACTTTTCGGGCTTCCTGAAGAAGTTCGTTTTTGCAAGAAATGCGTTATGTCAAATCAGCGTCCCTCTTCGTATCCTGAATTCAAGCATACGAAGGACAGACTGACTCCGACGCTGCACATTGACGAAGAAGGTGTCTGTGATGCCTGCCGCTACAACGAACAGAAGAAAATTGATATCGACTGGAAAGCTCGCGAAGAGCAGTTGCTGCAACTCTGTGATAAACATCGCAGAAATGATGGCGGATATGACTGTCTCGTCCCCGGCAGTGGAGGAAAAGACAGTGCTCTTGCGGCGCATGTCCTGAAATACAAGTACGGCATGAACCCGCTGACTGTTACATGGCCGCCAATCATGTACACCGATTATGGATACAAGAATTTTCGAAACTGGATCGAAGTTGGCGGTTTTGACAACATTACATTCAACCAGAATGGCAGGGCACACAAACTCCTGACCAAGCTGGCTATTGAGAATTTGCTGCACCCCTTCCAGACCTTCATTCTTGGACAGAAAAATCTCGCGCCCAAGGTTGCTCTTGAATACAATATTCCTCTCGTTTTCTACGGAGAGGCAGAAGCGGAATACGGTAATCCCATCGCAGAAACCAGTTCTTCCCTGCGCGATAAATCATACTACAGCATGAAAAACATCGAGGACCTCTACCTTGGCGGCGTGTCCATCAAGGAACTCATGGAGGTACACGATATCCGACTGAACGAGCTGTCTTCCTACTTTCCCCCGGATGTCGAGGCTCTCGAAAAATCCAATATTGAAGTTCATTATCTGGGATACTATGTCCCGTGGACTCCACAGGAAGCGTACTATTATGCTGTCGAAAATACCGGATTCAAGGCACGACCTTTCCGCACTCAGGGTACCTACAGCAAATACAATAGCATCGATGACAAGATTGATGACCTGCATTACTACACCACATACATCAAGTTCGGCATAGGCCGTACAACGTATGATGCATCACAGGAAATTCGCAACAAGCACCTGACAAGAGAAGAAGGCGTTGCCCTCGTCCACAAGTACGATGGAGAATTTCCTGACAAATACTTCAACGAGATTATGGACTATGTAGGCATCACCCCTGAACATTTCCATGACCTGTGTGATAAGCACCGTTCCCCGCATCTGTGGGAAAAGGTAAACGGGGAATGGAAATTGAAACATCGCGTGGAAAACCTCTAGTCGGGAAAACACATGTTATGTGCCATCCAACTCGAGATTCTTGTTCGGGAACTCGATGGAATCCTCTACCAAACGCTACATTTAGCCGCAAACGGTCTCCCAACACTGTTGGGAGACCGCATGGTTAATGAATACATCAATAACGAGGATTCGCCGCTCATATACTTTGACAGCGACCAGCAGGAAGCCACGAATTCCCATGTTTTGAGAAATGACGGTATCGTGATCAACCTGAATTGCGAAGGTCAGGGATTTGCTGACGACCCGACCGACATGCAAAAAAACTTTGCCAAAGTAATCAACCACACAACCAAAATATGTTTATGGGGAAACAGACAAAAAGAGATATTGGCATCCCTCATTCCATCATCACGAAAAGACGCCCTTGTCACGACAGGCTACCCTTCTTTCGATCTCTTACAGCCAAAATTTCAGCCTTTTTACCACAACGAATCCATTTCACGGCAACATGGTGATGATTACATCCTCATCAACACGAGTTTCTCCATGTTCAACCACGAAATGGGGTTCGATTACTATGTAAAAATGCTCAGCAGGATGGATGAGTGGAAGATTTATGGCACCCCGGAATATCAAAAATCACTGCGCCAAAGATGCGACCATCAAGAAAAAACAGCTTTGGCACTTATCGAATTGGCTCAGATTTTATCTCGAAAATACCCTAAACGGCACATTATAATCCGTCCACACCCTGGAGAAAACTCCACTTTCTATTCAGAGAAGGTCAAGAAACACGAGAATATCTTTGTCACAAAGGAATATTCCGCACGAGAATGGATTGCCAACGCTGGTGCTGTGATTCATCATGATTGCACCACGGGAATGGAAGCCATGCTCATGGGAAAGAATGTCATTCAATTTGAGCCATACAAAGCCATTGAAGGCTCTGCGCTTTTGATGACACAAATTGGACACAAATCAACGAGCATTACCGAAGCGCTACAAAATATTGAGCACAAAAATCTGCCAACAGATATTCAGCAGAACTACATGAACGAGCTTGCACCCTATCTTAACAATATCAATTCCAATGCAGCTCGAAAGATAGCTCAACTTGCAGCCAATTTAGCAGGAACCGACAAGCCGACCGGGCTTCCCAAGCCATTAGGATTGATTGGTCAAGCCAAATGCTGGCGTAAATATGTCAGCAAACTGCTTCGCGCACGTCAACCCGGTCGAAATGGACGCAAGGTTCGTTATGCCTTGAATAAGTTCCCACGATTACGCAAAGAGGAAGTAGTGGACAAACTGAAAAGACTTCGTGAAGTGGAACCGGAGCTTCCAGAGGTGTCGGTTGAGCAACTCTGTCTCAACACGTTTCTCATTAAACCTCTGTAGGAATAAACCAGAAAAGGGGCAGGCTATTTATCCTGCCCTTTTTTGTTGCCCTTTTCTTTTTTATCATCTTGGCGATTTTTAAATGTAATGGACGCGAGGCTACCGGCAAGACCGCCGAGAACAACCGCTTTTGCAGGCGGCATCAAATCTGTCAAACTGAGCAGATAGCCCACTGCCGCTCCGGCCAGAATGCCTTTGGCAAGTGCGTCTACCCACCGCATGAATTCCTTGGAATCATCACTCATGTAAGTCTCTACCTTAAAATGTATGCTTATAGAAAGGAATGCAATTGTACATATTGAAGTGTGGTCATGGACTCGAAGCTCGCACCGATCCCCGGCATACGCATGGACTCTCCCCACCCGCGCTGCCAGCGAACCTTTAATTCTATGGGCGTCTTGTCCTCAAGTTCATTCACCACCAACCAAGCCAGACTGTCCACTTTCCAGTCGGCCACGGAATAAACAAAACATCCGTGTTCGGAAACGTTAACGGTAACAGTGCGCTCCCCTGCAGTCGCAACCCGCTTGAAATCACTCATCAGGCGAACATTGAACACGACATCATGCCTCCGCGCCACACGAATTGAGCGCGGAAGAAACTGTACGCATTGGGTCATAACGAATTCGCCAAGATCCTGATTGTCGCGCATCGTGCCACCTTGAGTCAGGCCGCGAATACCGCCAAACTGGGGATTGTACATAAGGCGAAGAACCGGAAAACGATCCATTATGCGAGTTATACGGTTCTTATCCGTACTCTCGCAACGAATCATGGTCGGGACATCAACAAGCAAGCCATTATACGGCACGTCAATGAGTGCCTCCGTCATCTCGTCTGGCGAAGCGATACAATCGACTTCGACATCAAGATCACGCAGCGTTTCAACGTACGCAGCCCGGGCAAGCCCTGTCTCAGCTATCAACAAAACCCTTGTTTTCACCGCATCAATTCTCCTTAAACATACGGACGGACGCATATGAGCATAAATATGCATTATTTACAAGCAAGGTGAACGATTCCAGCCGAAATCCAAGTATTCTTCCATGTTATCGAACGAACCATACTGCCAAATTAACAGCCTTTCACCCTCTTGACATTGATTCTCATCATCACTATCTATCGTTTACAGAAGAAATTACCAACCAGTTTGAGGAAAACCATGATTGACACCATACTCGTAGGATTCATCGTTGCAATTGCCGCCTTTTTTGTCGGACGAAAACTCTACAGACAGTTTACAGCCAAAACCCCTTCCTGCGGCTGCTCTGGCTGCGGACAGAGTGGCTGTTGCTCATCAAAAAACAACTGCTCTGATTTTACGGCATGCGATAAACCCCAATAATCACATTTCTCGTGACAACCAGCAGTACTCGCGCTTTCTTTTTGAACTTAAATACCCTATCTTCCCATGGCAACTGCCAAAGGGATTATAAATGAAAAGAATTATCAGCCTGTCAAAAGACATCCTGCGCGATTCCGTCACAGCCAGCATAGAAATGTTCAAGGTAATGATCCCGGTCATCATTATCGTTAAACTGCTTCAAGAGTTCGGCCTTATCAGCTATTTGGCATGGCCACTCAAACCGCTCATGGGACTGGTCGGCTTACCCGCCGAAATGGGGTTGGTATGGGCTACGGCTATCGTCAACAACATCTACGCAGGGCTAATCGTCTTCGCATCCATAGCAGGAGATTTCCCGCTCACCCAGGCTCAGGCCACTATTCTGGCCTGTCTCATGCTCGTCGCCCACGGACTGCCGCTGGAAAATTCCATTGCCAGAAAAGCCGGTGCGCGGTTCATGTTTCAAAGCTTCTCGCGCCTTGCTGGTGCGTTCACCCTCGGCTGGTTGCTCAACATCATTTATTCAGCCACGGACACACTTCAAGCCCCGGCCATGGTCCTTTTCAAAGTAGATCCACAGGCCGCAAACAAACCCCTGACAACATGGGCTCTTGATCAGGCCATGAACCTGCTCTCCATTTTCGCCATCATCCTCGCCCTGATAATCATGATGCGCATCCTTCAGGCCATCCGCGTCATTGATCTGATGAACGCAGTACTGCGCCCCATTCTCAAACTCATAGGCATCGGCCCCAAGGCGTCCGCGATCACGGTCATAGGACTGACCATGGGACTGTCTTACGGAGGCGGCCTTATCATCAACGAAGCCCGGAGCGGAAACGTCAGCAAGGAGGATATCTTCTATTCGCTGACTCTCATGGGCTTGTGTCACTCGCTCATCGAGGATACTCTCTTATTGGCGCTTATCGGTGGTCATTTTTCCGGCATATTCTGGGGACGCCTCATCTTTGCCGTCGCCGCCCTGGCTATTATCGTTCAAATTGTGCGCAGGCTGCCGGATTCCTTCAAAAACAAATACCTATGGGTTGCAAAACAGCCCGCACAGTAAAGGAGCAATCATGTCTGACATCACCCTCGTCCACACTGACAAAGCCCCTGCCGCCGTCGGCCCTTACTCTCAGGCTGCCAAGGCAAACGGCACTCTTTATGTCTCCGGCCAGCTCGGCATCATTCCGAGTGAAGGCAAACTCGCTGATGGTTTTGAAGCGCAGGCCCGACAGGCACTGAACAATCTGAAAGCCATTCTCGAAGAAGCAGGCTCCTCCCTTGAAAAGGTGCTCGCCGTTGACGTCTTTGTTACAGACATGGGCAAATTCGCTGACCTCAACGCCATTTACTCCGAGTTTTTCTCCAATCACAAACCTGCCCGTGCCGCCATCGAAGTGGCTGCCCTTCCGCTCGGCGGACTTGTTGAACTCAAGTGCGTTGCGCTGGCTGACTAGCCATAACGAAAACTTTCATTGACAGCTGAATCCTGATTCCGATAATCAAATACACATGATGCACAACATTTCCGCCCGTTTCTTTTTCTTTTTTAGCTTTTACAGGAACGCCTGCGGAATCGGTGTGCACTAGTTATTGGAAAATACAGTTTGCAACCAAGAGGCCGCGGGTAAGAATCCGCGGCCTCTTTTTTTGGGCCGCACCGCCGGTCAAAAAAGGAGAGAGTCATGCATCTGGGTAAAGCCATCCGAATGGAAAGAATCATGAACAGAAACAACGGACGCACTATCGTGGTACCGCTTGATCACGGCGTCACGGTCGGTCCCATCTACGGTCTGATTGACCTGCGCGAAACCGTCAATCAGGTCGCGGAAGGCGGAGCCAATGCCATGCTCATGCACAAAGGCATACCCCGCTGCTCCCACCGCGCAGGCGGCAAGGATATCGGCCTCATTATCCACCTGTCTGCTTCCACTTCCTTATCCCCCCACCCCAATGCCAAATCACTGGTCGGGACAGTCAGTGACGCTCTCAAAATCGGTGCTGACGCCGTCTCGGTTCACATCAATCTGGGTGATGAGACAGAGCCCCAAATGCTCGCCGATCTGGGCGCTCTCTGTTCCGAGGCAAATGAATGGGGCATGCCGGTTCTCGCCATGATGTACGCACGTGGACCGAAAATCGAGAACGAATATGATCCGGATGTAGTAGCCCACTGTGCCCGCGTCGGCGTGGAACTCGGTGCCGACATCGTCAAGGTAAACTACACCGGTGACCCGGAATCATTCTCCCGCGTAGTCGATGGCTGCTGTGTTCCGGTTGTCATTGCCGGCGGCCCAAAGCTCGAAAGCGAGCGCGACCTCGTCCAAATGGTCTATGACTCCATTCAGGCAGGCGGCTCCGGTCTGTCAGTAGGACGTAACATATTCCAGCACCCGGCCCCGGCAAAAATAGTAGGGGCACTCAACAAGGTAGTCCATGAAGACTGGGACGTGGATAAGGCAATGGAGCTTCTGTAAAACAAAGGGGCGGGAAACATTTTCCCGCCCCTTTGAACCCAAAAGGTATTGCGTCATTTTTTCAACGGCAATGCAATAGTCTTAACACGCTAAAATCAAAGCATAAACAAGCTGACCGGAATCTCTTCCCTCTGGCACAAAAAGTGCTTATAATAGAAGTAAGCCTGGAAGACAGGTGAGGCTGGAAAGAGATTGGGAACGAACATATACAGAATGTTGAAAAGGCAGATGCCTAATAAAGCATGCGTTCCAGTCCACCCGCCCACGGTTGACCGGGTACCCTGGATCATCGGGGCAGGCATGTAAAAGGCCTGCCCTTTGTTTTGGGGGTCATTCTCCGTATTCCACCCGCACATTGTCGAGATAGTGGCTCATTCTCTCGACCAAGACGCGACTTGCCGTGACATCCCCGGACTTGGCTGTCTGCTCAAGTTCCTTGCCTATTTCGCCCATCCCCAACAAGCCATAACCGTACCCGGTTCCCTTGGCCGTATGCCCGAGACGGGACAGCGTTTCGAAATCACCGGACTCAAGCGACAATTCCATCTCCGCAAGATCGGCCCGCGAATTGACAAAAAAACGTTCCATCAACTCTTCCAGTTCAGGATCAATGCGTTCAATGATAGGGGTACCAGTCATATATCACTCCCAGAAAGCCATCGCAGGCTGAATGCACATACTTGAGTTTCTCTAAAAAGACTCTTAACGTACAGGCTTCATCTCCTTTAATAACATTTTTGTCAAGAATAACATGGTGCCCACTTTGCTGAAACGGCTAATATTTCTGACTTTTACTCTGCTCATCCTCGGTTCATGCTCTCGATACGACGCCGCCCGCATCGCCCGAGCCGCTGTAACACGCGATCCTGCCGCCGCAGCCGAAGCCCTCGCCCGTGACAAAGCCATCGGGTATGCGTCCAACCCCACAGCCCTTGCAGGGGATATCAAGCAATTCAAAAAAAGCATCGAGGATTTCATTGATGCAGTTCAGTCCGTCTGGGGAAAAAAGGAAACCCGCGTCCCTCGCCCCAAGCAATACGTCAAATATACCGACAACTATCTTTCCAGAGCCGACGTGGACTTTGATCGCGGCATCATAACCGTGGAAACCCTTGCACAGAACGATACGCTCGCCAGCCTGAAAAACGCCATTGTGACCACCCTGCTCACCCCGGCCGATCCGCGTGCCGTGGACCTCTTTTCAGCCAAAACCGTCAAGCTCGGCGAGACACCTTTCCTGCTTGGTGAAGTCAAGGATGCCGAGAACAAGGATATCCGATGGGCATGGCGCGCCGAACGTTTTGCCGACCAACTCATAAGCTCACGTCTCAAAAGCCGCCGCATCCAAGGCAAGACAGCCAGTTATGTGACCTTTCCCATGGTTCGGGACCATCTCGACGTCCGCGCCCGCAAATACAGAGCACTTGTCGAAAACGCTGCCACCCGCTTCAACATCAGCAGGAATCTCGTTTATGCCATCATGAAAGTCGAATCTGACTTCAACCCGTTTGCCGTGAGCAGCGCCATGGCGGTCGGTCTCATGCAGGTTGTTCCCGCAACGGCAGGCAGTGATGTCTATCGCCTTCTGAACGGCAAGAAAGGTGCTCCTTCACGCAACGACCTCTTTCATCCACCGACCAACATCACTTACGGCTCCGCCTACCTGCACCTTCTCGACGCCCGTTTCCTCAGCGCCATAACCAATCCGATTTCACGAGAATACTGCATCATCGCAGGGTATAACGGAGGAGCCGGAAACGTACTCAAAACCTTCAGCCGCAACCGAAAGAATGCGCCCGCGAAAATCAACGCAATGACGCCAGACAAAGTCTACAGAAAACTCCGCGCTGAGTTGCCCTACGCCGAAACACGCCGCTACCTTGGCAAGGTTCTTGAAGCCAAAAAGCACTTCGTCAATTTCTAAAAAATGATCACCATGAGCATAGACAACATCATTTCCGAATCAGGTCAGGCCGCGACTCAGTTCATTCAACAATTCCTTCCTGATGTACCGGCAGAAGCCATCCGCTTCGGCGGGGCCGCTTTCCTCGCCGCAACCGCCCTGCTCCTGCTTATTTTCGCCCTGCGTATGCTCAAAAGCGGGAAATCCGCCACCTCACACTCAAAACGGGTCAACATTCCCCGCGCATTGCAACGCGACGGTGTGGTCATTGACCTGCTCAACTCCCCGGCCGATGATGAAATCGCAGCCCGCTGCGTCATCACTTCCGTCTCCGCCGGTAAAATCCATTGCGAACTCATCGAACGACTTGATGTCATCCGTACAAAGGAAGGGGCTGAAACCACCTGTGTCTTCGCTCCCATGAAAGTGGAGAATTCAAAGGTAAACTCGTTTACTGCCAAACTCGTCGAATCCGACAAGACCGGGCGTAAAACCGATCGCATCATCCTCTCCGTCCCAACAGGCTACGACATGATTCCGCGTCGCAAGCACACTCGCAAAAAAGTTGCAGACCAGCAGTTCATCCGCGTCAAACTATGGGTAACCGATCCTCGGACATCGGACATCTGTTTTGAAGACGCCGCTCCCCATATCAGCGTCAATTCCCTGTCTTCCAAAGGTCCGAGCCAGTCTGCCAATGCAGTGGTCAATATTTCGAACGGCGGTCTGGGGCTTTCCATAGTCAATCGCGTCCTTCCCGAAACCTGTGCAGTCGGAGCCAAGGTCGCCATTAATCTCTTCATGTTCAATTTCAGGGAAAAATCGTTCAAACCGTACTGGTACAGCGCGGAAGTCCGCTCTATGAATGAAGGCCGCCCCGGCTACACCCGAATGGGCATCGAATTCGATGGGTTTGGTAACGTTTGCAAAGAAACGGGAACAATCAAGTGGAACAGCTTCTGACAGAGAATTCCGTCAGGTACATTCCAACTACACGCCCTTCCTGATTCTTCAAAAACAAGAGCCATAGTCTAAGACTATGGCTCTTGTTTTTCTTCAGAACGTAAAGCCTCTCAGAGGCAAAAAAAACGACTCCTCAAATCAGCCACATCAAGCCGGGATCTTTTCTTCCAGGCGATCTTTGGACTCGCTTTCTTCCCTTTCTTTCAACAACTCTTCGGCCATCTTGCGTGTGACAGGAGAAGAAAACAGACTTCCAATCATATTGGGATTTTGTTTACTGGTAACGCAATTACGACACGCAGCAGGAGGATTCTTGCTGTTAACAAGCTTTCTGGCTGCGACTCGACTCTTGCAATTCCACATTTCATCGAAATCCATGTCCGTAAGATTACCAGTATCACCGCCATTACCGCAGCATAAACTGACATTACCATTAGCCCAAAGGAACATGCTCTCCCAAGGGGCCTTGCAAACAGTCTCTTCCACACTTTTCGCGCTGCGTCCTGCCAACGGCTGATAATTGAACGGGCGAGGCAGGCTGATGCGCATGCCGCAGGAATCAGCGATAGCCTTGGCCATGACCATCTTTTTATCGGAATGCTCTTTCATGAAAAACAATGATTCCGGTACCATTTCTTCGAAATGCGCTACTGCGTATGAAACGTAAATTTCATTAACACCAATTTTATTCGCCAAAATAATGAACTTGCCCAACTCATCAATATTGGACTTCATTGCGACATATCCGACTTCGATAATAGGCCAATCAAGCCCATTCATTTCTTTAATTTTAGCAATTTTTTCTATTGCCTGTAGCGGCTTTTCAAGCTTTCCGCCTCTGATTTTGGAATATGTGGATTGCGTAGCGGCATCGAGGCTGAATTTAAGACGAAACAGCCCATGAGTGAATACTTTTTCAATATTTTCATCATTCAGAAGCGTTCCGTTGGTAACCATGCTCAGACCACATCCAGCTTCCTTTGCAGCCATAAAAAGTTCATCAAGATGAGGATAAAGCAGCGGTTCCCCACCTGTCACATAAATCGAATTCATGAACGGCAGAATATCTTTCAATTTCTCGATAATATCCAATGATAAATCAGTCTCGTCCTTTCTTCGCCACTCCGCGCACATCTTGCAGCGCAGATTGCATCGATTGGAAATATGGATAGTCATGGTGCTCGGAAAACTATCCACTTCCCCCACACTATTTGCAGCATAAACTTGATTACCCAACATATTAAGTTTCTTGATCTTATCCAAAAACTTCATCCGATCTCCTTTAAATACGGCAAGGCAATAAAACACAGCAGAGAGCTAAGCAACGATCTACAAAATACGAAATCAAGGCAGCGTAAGTAAAAGCACAAAAAAAGGGACTCATCTGGACATGGCCAAATAGTCGCTTGGTTTATCTATCTTTAGCTTTCAAATTCAATACGTAAAAAGGGAGGGCGAAAGCTTAAACTTCCACCCCCTAAATGTACCTTTCGAGGAATTCCTAACCTTTCTTGCTGATAAAGCGCTCGCGGGCGAGACGCGGCATGTTGCCTGCTCCAAAACTGTAGCCTGCAATTCGCCGGTTCTGCTTTTTGATACTGGCGAGATCGTGTTTGAGCGAAGCATGAAGCTTCCTTGCCTCGTCAGTGATCTCATCGTGCAGGGATTTCATCTCAACAAGCTTGTCAGCCAGCTTTTCCAGGTTGCCCTGGTCAAGATTGGCGATAGCCTCGTCAACAATCCGACCACGATCATGAGCAAGTTTCTCAGCTTCGAAAACGTCGCCCTCGGTGAGGAAGCCAAGCTCCCTGCGTCCGATGGAAAGCGCTTCGTCGAGCATATGGCGCCGGGTAGCCATATCTAGCTCTTGGTTGACCGGATGTCGTCCCGGATCTGCTTGATAACCTGTTTCCATTTTTCCACCGCCGGAAGGAATTCGTATTCGAGCAGGTCGGCCAGAAGAATCCAGTCTTCATTCTCAAGCACCGAACTCATCTCGGTAAACATGTTGTTGAACTCTTCGGCGCTCTTCTCGTAAACCACGCTGTCACCGAGCGAATACTCGTCGCGAAGCACGCCGATCATGCGCAGGAAATTACGGACGACCTCAATGAGATCCTGATAGGTTTCAAGGGCCTCGGCATCATCAGCCTGCCGAAAGAGTTCGGCAACGCGCTTGCCGCCTTCAGCCATGATATTGACGACCTTGTAAAGCTCCAGAGTGATCTCCACAGCCATGTCATCAGCGGCCATGGTGGTGATTTCCAAAGACTCGACTTCCGACATTTCAATGTCTTCAGCCTGATGTGGGTAAATTTCGGTGAAAGGCTCTTTGTTGAGCATGACATCAGTCACAATGCGATCTTCAAGATGTCCTTCCTGAACGACCTTTTCGAACACCTCTTCCAAATTCTCAAAATTCTGAGCACCGATGTCACATTGTTTTCCGTCAATAATGATCATTTTAATCTCCTCCTCGAAAAGGGATATTTTTTTCCGTGTAAGCCGGGTCTCACCGAATTATTCAAATTCCGTGCCGACTATACAAACTCATCCCGTAACGAGGAGAAAAGCCCCTGAAACCGCTCAGTTAATTCAAGCAGGGACGCAAGGTCGTTTTCATGACGCTGAGACTCAAACATCCACAACAATCCCAACATGTTAAGATATCGATTGGAAGCCAATAGATTTTGAATACGTTGCCATGAAACAAGAAATTTCTTCTTGGCCTGCGGACGGGGATTTCTGGCGAGCAACAACCCCTGCTGGGAAAGAAGGAACAGCATGTCATGCGCGCTTGTCAAAGTTTTGGATATGTCTTCAGTGACTTCAGCACTGATTTTCTCCGCCAGGCCTGTTTTACCACCGACAGGATCACCGTCAAGGAACCGCAAATAATGCGTTCGCTGAACAGTTATCCAAAGCGCGCGATCCGAAACGTCGTGCCCGGAAAGGGCCTCGAGTTCCATGAAACCGTCACTCCCGGACCGTGTAAGCCATGCCCGCGTACCGGGGAACGAATCACATTCCTCGCCCTTCAAAAGATAATGAAGATAGCCGCACATGGCCTCGGAAGAAATAGACTCGCGACAGGTGTGAGCATGCGGGCATTCAGTCCCGAAACCGCAAGGATGGCAATCCACGTCAGGCTCCAGACAAATATTTCCCGCACGATACGGCCCGGTATCCCATGGCTGCGCAGTGGCAAGGAAGACGGAACAACTCGGAACGCCAAGTCCGGCAGCAAGGTGCATTGTTCCGGTATCATTGGTTACCAATGCCTCGCACCGGCACAGAACCCCGGCCAGTTCCGTCAATGAGGTGGCTCCAATCAGATTAACAGACGGGCAATTTGCCAACTCTTCAAAACGCTCACCCAGAGTACTTTCGCCCTTGGTGCCCAGCATGACGGGAACCAGTCCGTCCTGCTCCCAAACCATGTTCGCCGTTTCAACGAAACGATTGACAGGCCACCGGCGACGCTCTTCACTCGCCCCCATCTGCAATGCAATAAAACCGCTTGCCCCGGAAAACTTCTCCAAACGAAGCAGTTCATCAGCCCGTGACATTTCTTCGTCACCGGGACGTGCCAATACCAGTGAATTTCCCTCGTCCTTCAATCCCGCTGTCCGACGGAATATGTCACAGATATTGAAAGGACTTGCGCCGCGATTGCCGCCGGCCATCTGAAGATACGCGGCCCACGACGAGGTGTCTGCATTGAAACCGAATTCATCAACACTGAAGCCGACCACATCACCGCTCTCAGGTGCCAGCTCACGCGTCATCAGGCGCGAGGCAATAGACGGCGTCAGATTGACCGTCCTGTCCGGCTGGAACTGTTCAAGCACGTCGCGCTTGAAGGCCGTTGCATCATTGATTGCGAGCCGCCAGTCCTTGTCCAGCTGTGCAAGCAGCTTGGGACCGGGAAAAGGGAATACCGCATCCACACCGTCAAGCAGCGTGGCAGCGGAAGCAAAATTAGTCAGGCAGACAAGCCCCACTCGGTGTCCCAGACTCTTGTAGCCCGAAATCACGGGCTGCGTCTGAATCAGGTCACCGAACCGGGTCAGGTTGATTATCAGAACGTTCACAGACTCAATCCTTATATATAGGGCAGACCGTCAATAAGCTGTCGGCCTGCCGAACAAATGCAAATTTGACACCGTCCGTCACAGCCCGGTTCCGGCCTGCACCAAACGCACCAGCTTTTCCACGGCCTGCACCGCTTTCTTGAGCCGCACCCGCTCCTCGCTTTCAAGCATCGTCGGGTTGACGTAGTTATGCGGCAAAATCCCCTCACGGTCACAGGCCAGTCCGATTTCAAGCCGCTTGCGCTGCAGGTATTCCCACGCCGCAAGCAGTTGTTCACCATGCGTGGCCGAAATGTGTCCGGCCTCAGCCATGATCCGAATTCGGTCACAGGTATTGGACGGCGCAAGATTGTACTTGAGCGCCAGAATTCGGGCACTGTTGGTCAAATGGGCCAACACGCTGTTCTTGATGTTCAGAAATCCCTGCCACGAACCTTGCTTTTCGGTAATGAATGCGCCGAAAAAAGTAAGGGGCAAGCGATAATCCGTCAATTCCCGAATAAGCAGGGATACCGCGATAGGCTTGGTCCGCACATATTCCCAAAGCCGTTGCCGAAGCAGAAGCACATCGCGCGGCGCACCAAAGACGGCCTTGAAGTCAAGGATGAGGCCGGACTGCCATGAGCCTTTTTCCGCCGGATTGGAAAGCCATTTGGTCAGACGCTCCAGCCATGTGTCGAAATCACCGCGCCACTCCTCGTTGCTGACCATGACCCCGCCTTCGCACAGGGACAGTCCGGCACCGTCGAGGGCAATGACAATGGATTGCATGACGTCATCAAGTTCATCCGCCTCCGGGCTCACCCGCATGAGAAGTCCGTTGTCCTGATCGGAACCGATGACCTGCTCCCCGCGGCCGCCTGAGCCGAATTCCATGAATGTGCACTCACGCAGCCACGGATACTCCTCGGCATGGGCTTCAAGCACTGCCAGAATGACGGAATGATTGTATGCGGAAAGACGCTTGCACGTTTTCTCGGCGGAATACCCCTTGTCGAGCCAATCCTGCACCAGATCAAGACGGGTTCGCCGAATACCGGCCAGTTTTCCATGACGCGCCATTTCAAGCAGTTCACGGTCCAGACCATCCGGCACGGCAACTTCACCGTTCACCCCGATACCCACAGACCGTTTATCTGCCTTCTGGCTGCTCAAACGCCGCTCCATGACCGTTTTTCTGACCGTTAACCGGGAAAATTCACCCGCTGACCGCACACATGCAATGACGAAATCCCGTAATCTACCGAGTTTGACCGTTTACCTGAAATAGAATGTGGCACAGGTCATTTCTACTTTAAAAGAAGTGCAACGGCAAACCCGGAAACCAAACAAGGGGGAAGAACCATGGATCAAATCGAAACAATCCGCAAAAAGCAGTTGGCTTTTGCACTGAGCGTCGGCATTCCCTATTTTGCCTTCGTCATCGGCATCTTTCTGGTCGTATATCTTGCGAAAGAAGCGATCACAGGCATTATCCTCATGGGCTTTCCGCTGCATTACTGGCTCGTGGCCATCGCCATCTACCCCATCACATGGGTGTTGTTCATCTGGTACGTGGGCAGGGCCAATGCCATGGAAGACGAAATAGCCGCCAAGGTCGGAGGAGAATAAAATGGAAGCCGGATATCAAATACCCATAATGGCCCTGATCCTGATCGGGTGCATGCTCGGGTTCACCGTTGTCACGACATTCATGTTCCGCAGTCAGAAAACATCTGCCGATTATTATCTGGCCGGACGCAAGGTCAATTCATTCATCAACGCCTCGGCCATTTCCTCGGATTACCTGTCCGCGGCATCATTCCTCGGCGTTGCAGGTGTCGCATTCCTCTTCGGTTTCGACGGCATCATCTACGCACTGGGGTTCTTTGTCGGTTACATCGCCCTGCTGCTCTTCCTGGCAAGCCCGCTCAGGAAATTCGGCCGCTACACCGTGCCCGACTTCGTTTCCGAACGGTTCCATTCCAAAAGCGCACGCATTCTCGGCGTTATCGGCGTCCTGTTCGTCTCGCTCTTCTACATGGCCCCGCAGATGCTCGGCGCCGGAAAAGTCATGGGACTGCTGCTTAATATCGAATACGGCACGTCCATCGTGATCATCGCCTGCATCATTACGTTCTACGTCACCGTCGGTGGCATGAAAGCGACCACTGTCAATCAGCTCGTCCAGTTCTGGGTGCTGTTCGGCGCAATGTTCCTGCTGGCCTTCATCCCCTTCATGGTCAAGGGCTACACGTATACCGATGTGGTCAACTTCATTGCCACCTTCAAGGGACCGGACCCTGAAACCGGCAAGATGTTCGATGGCGCTGCATACACCAGTCCGGCCTATTGGCTGACCAACCTCAAGGATACCCTGTCCCTGCTGCTCGCACTCATGTTCGGCACGGCAGGCCTGCCGCATATTCTGGTACGCTTCTATACCGCCCCGGACGGCAAAGCCGCACGCAAAACCGTTATCTACGTGCTCTTTCTCATCGGCATGTTCTACATCCTGAGCCCCTACGTCGGTCATGTGGTTCGCTTCGCATACCTGCAAGGTGAAGCTATGGGCGTCAGCCCGCACCTGATGAAATGGCTGGCCGCCAACGGCAAAAACCTTGCCGTCCCGGTTGCCGGTTCACACTTCGGCGGACAGATACTGCTCGGTATCGTGGTTGCCGGAGCCTTTGCAGCCATCCTGTCCACGGTCGCCGGACTGATCATCGCCTGCGCCGGAGCCATCGGACACGACCTCGTGGTCAACGTGTTCAACCCAGACATGCCGGAACGCTCCCGCGTCAAGGTCGCACGGGTCGCCTCGGTCTTCGTCGGCCTGCTCGGCATCCCTCTGGGCTTCTGGGCTGAAAACATGCAGATCGCCGTTCTCGTCGGACTCGCCTTCGCCATCGCAGCATCCACCTTCTTCCCGGTGCTGGTCATGGGCGTCTGGTGGCCGAAAATGACCAAAAACGGAGCTCGCGCCGGATTGGTCACAGGTATTGTCGGATCATTCTTCATGATCCTCGGCAAGGGTATGCTTCCCGCATTCCTGCAATACAAGAATCCCGGCGGATTCGTCATGATTCTGACCTTCATTGCCATCTACGCCTTCTCGAAGATGGAATACGCATCCAAGGGAGAAGAGGCACTGCCTCACGACACCAAGGAAGTCATGGCCATTCTGCATGGCCCGGAAAAGGCATAAACAACACCATCATTCCTCCAAAAGAAAGGGACGGAGCCATCGACACAGGCTCCGTCCCTTTCGACAGGAAAAAAACCAACGCATTCCCATGACGACACGACAATTATTATCGATTCATTGCAAACAAAATGCGCTTCATGCCATATGGAATAAAGCGCTTTCCAACCAGCACTGCAACCAATCAGGATCACACGTTCGCTTCACAAGGAATTACGCATGACAAACGCAAAAACAATGAACCGCTGGCTCGTGGTAGTCGGGGCAATTCTCATCCAACTCTGTCTGGGGGCCATCTATGCATGGTCCGTCTTCACTCCCGCCCTTAAAAACGCCGGTTGGTCCAAGGTCGATACGCAGGTCGTCTTTGCAGTCGGACTGGCCTGCTTTGCCGCAGTCATGGTCTGGGCCGGTCGGCGTCTGGCCGACTGGGGGCCGCGCAAACTGACTTTTGTCAGCGGTCTCGTCCTTGGAGCTGGATATACCTTGGCTGGTCTTTTCGGCGGAACGAATTTCTGGATTCTGCTTCTGTGTATCGGCGTCATCGGCGGCGCGGGAATAGGCATCGGATACGTCGTACCAATTGCCGTCGGCATGCGATGGTTTCCGGACAAGAAAGGATTGATAACCGGCCTTGCCGTAGCCGGATTCGGTTTCGGGGCAATGGGCTGGGTGAAACTGGCTGGATCATGGGGACACCTCATTGAAAACTTCGGCCTGTCCGCCACGTTCACCCTTTACGGATTTTCCTTTGCTTCACTCGTCATTTTCGGCGGCATATGGATGGTTTTCCCTCCCGCAGGCTGGCTTCCCAAAGGATATACGCCGCCCAAATCCGAAAGCTCTCCCACCTCAGTTGAAAACAACGCCCCCAAAGGCATCGCCCTGCTGAAAACATATCAATTCAAGCTCATCTTCCTGACATTCGTCTTCAGCGCAGGAGCAGGTCTCATGTCCATCGGGCTGATGAAGCTCTATCCCATGGAAGCTTTGCAGGATGCGGGATATTCCGCTGCCGAGGCAAGCGCAATCGCAGGAACGGCCATGGCGGTCTTTTTCAGCTTCGCCAACGGGATCGGACGGATCGTATGGGGAACCCTCAGCGACCTCATGGGCAGAAAGGCGTCAATCATCATCATGACCGTCACACAGGGGATCTGCGTTCTGGCCTTCCCGACCATGGCACGCAGCGAATTCGTTCTCTATGTCGGCGCGACATTCATCGGCTTCAACTTCGGCGGCAACTTCGCCCTGTTCCCGACCATGACCGCAGACACATTCGGAGCAAAAAACGTCGGACAGAACTATCCATACGTCTTTCTCGCATACGGAGTGGGCGGAATCTTCGGTCCCATCCTCGGCGGAGTGCTCGGCGACATGGGCAACTTCCCCATGGCCTTCACCATTTGCGGTGTATTCTGCCTGCTCGGAGCACTTCTGACATGGTATACAAAACCGCTTGAAATTGAGGGGAAAACAACTGGCGATTAACTTTCTCGCCGTTTAAGCATCATTGCCTGCTTGACAGGCGTTCATGCGATACCTACTTAAGAAGCCGACTCACTACACCCAAGGAGAAAATACCCATGAGCTATGATATCAGACTGGTTAAACTTATCAGCGGCGACATGATCGTCGGCAAATTCAACGAAGCCGACAACAAGATCGAAGAACCCGCCACCATTCAGGCAATGCCCACCCAGCAGGGAACCCAGATGGTCCTGCTGCCCTTCGGCTACCCCTTTGACCAGGAAATGCATGGCGAAATCTCCATGGATCACATCCTGTTCGAGTACAAAACCTGCCCCGAGGAACTCAAGACCAAGTACATTGAAGCCGCAACCAACATCTCCATGTCCAGCGGTGGTCTCGACCTCTCCGGCGGCGGTTCTGGTGGTGCCGGTGGCGGCGGCCTGAACCTCGTTTAATCCCGTATAAAAGCAATACATTTACGGGGCCGGTCCATGCGTTGACCGGTCCCGTTTTTTCAGTTTAAAAAGGCCTTGCAATGAAAGAACTTCTGCCCATACTCCCCCGCCCCTCACGTTACCTCGGCAGCGAATGGGGTGCCACCATCAAGGACCCGGCGACCGTCACGGTACGATGCGCCCTCGCCTTTCCGGACATGTACGAAATCGGGATGTCCTATCTCGGGCAGAAAATCCTTTCCGAATGCATCAACGCCCATCCGCAATTCTGGGCCGAACGCGTCTTCACCCCGTGCGTAGAAACCGCTGCCATCCTGCGCGAGCATAACACACCGCTTGCCACGCTCGAATCCGACACACCGCTCGGAGAAATGGACGTTGTCGGCATCAGCCTGACGCACGAACTCTGCTACACCAATGTCCTGTTCCTGCTTGATCTCGCGAACATCCCGTTCCGCTCGGCAGACCGGGACGAATCACACCCGCTCATCATTGCAGGCGGCGGCGCGACATTCAATGCGGAACCCGTGGCACCGTTCTTTGACGCCATGGTCATCGGTGATGGCGAAGAAGCCATGCCGGGAGTCCTTGCCTGTGTTGAAAAGGCCAAGGAAGATGGCCTGTCACGCGATGAACTTCTGCACAGCCTCATCAATGTCCCCGGCATCTACATCCCCTCCTTCTTTGAAGATCAGGGTGCGGGCCAGCCGCTGAAACCTTTGATCGAAGGCTATGAAAGCATTGACAAGGCCGTGGTTGACGACCTCAACAAAATAAATTTTCCCAAAGGACAGACCATCCCCTTCAACGCGGTTCATGACCGGCTGACCATGGAAATTGCCCGAGGTTGCACGCGCGGCTGCCGTTTCTGTCAGGCGGGCATGATCTACCGGCCCGTTCGCGAGCGCTCCCTCGACAATCTGGACGAAATTCTTACCGAAGGTCTCGCCAAGACCGGATACGAAGAAACGTCCATGCTCTCGCTGTCCACGGGTGACTTTTCGGCTCTGGACACGTTCTTCACCCAGAGCTTTGACAAATGTGCATCCGAACAGATTGCCATATCACTGCCCTCCCTGCGAGTCGGGTCACTTTCCGAACCGATCATGGAACGCATTTCCTCCATCCGCCGCACCGGTGCGACCCTTGCCCCGGAAGCCGGCAGCCAGCGGTTGCGCGACGTCATCAACAAGGGCATCAACGAGGAAGAACTCATCGAACATGTCCGCCTGTTGTTCGACAACGGCTGGCAAGGCGTCAAACTCTACTTCATGATCGGCCTGCCGACCGAGACGGACGAAGATCTCGACGCCATCGTCGACCTCTGTCTCAAAGTACGCGACTCCGCCGGACGGCACTTGAAAAGATTGCAGGTCTCGGCAGCGGTATCACCTTTCGTGCCCAAGCCGCAGACACCGTTCCAGTGGGAACCGCAAAGCACATATGATGAGATATATCGCAAGATCGGCTACCTGCGCGACCAGTTCAAACGCCACAAGCGCATCAGTATGCGCTTCCACGAACCGTCAATGTCCTCGCTTGAAGGCGTGTTCTCCCGCGGTGACCGACGTCTGGCCGAAGTGGTCGAACGGGCATACGAACTCGGCGCACTCTTTTCCAGCTGGAAAGACCATCTCAAGCTGGAGCCATACAAGCAGGCCATGGAGGAACTGGACCTCTCGTGGGATGAATACACTGGCCCGCGTGATCCCGAAGGTCCGCTCCCGTGGGACCACCTGTCCTGCGGACTGACGAAAAAATTTCTCAAAGCCGAGCATGCCCGCGCCCTGTCCGAAAAAATAACCGAAGACTGCCGCTACGGCGCATGCCGCAACTGCGGTGTCTGTGAATTCGACGGACGTGTTTCCACTCTGAAGGAACAGGCCAAGACCAAGGACATCCGTCCGAAAATGGTCTTCACCACCCGCGATCAGGAGGGCGAACAGCCACCTTATTCCGTTGAGACGCCGGACCTGACCGTCAAGGGCGGACATTATCGCCTCTGGTATGAAAAGAACGGCCCCGCTGCGTACCTCAGCCAGCTTGAACTGCAGGACGTATTTGAGCGCGCATTCCGCCGTGCCAAGCTGCCGCTGAGCTTCTCCGCCGGTTTCCATCCCATGCCGAAACTGTCATTCGGTATGGCTCTGCCCGTGGGAGTTGCCAGTAAGGCCGAATGGATCAATGTCTTTTTCCGTGAAGATTTCGAACCTATTGATGTAATCAAACGCCTCATCCCGGTCATGCCTGAAGGGCTGAAACCGCTCAAGGCTGACCGGCTTTCCATGGGCAAGAAACAGCCGCAAGCTGTCGAGGAAGTATTCGAACTGGTACTGAAAAAAGATGCAGGTCAACGCATCGAGCAGTGGAATACCTATCTCGCATCATCTGAATTCAAGGTGGAAAAGCGAACCAAAAAAGGCATGAAGGAAATGGATGTCCGGCCTTTGGTCAAGGAATCGACCGAGGACGGCGACACCCTGACCATCGTGTTCGACTGGCGACAGCGCTACATGAGCCCGCTCGCACTCGTCATAGCCATAATGAAAGGCATATCACAGCTTGATTTCACATTGACCAAAAAGGCGCAGCGATTCGACTAGCTAATCGTGACATCCTCCGGGATGTCATGAAAGGTCTTGCACAGCCCTTTATCCGGATTGAAGTCCTTAATCAGCTGCACCATCTTTTGTGCCGTGTTTTCCTGATAATATGGACTGACGACATCCTTGGCCGAGGCACGAAATTCAGGCGACACAGCCTTTTTGACTGCACCACGGATGGCGTTCACATCCAGCCCGCAATCGATAATGCTGTCGGCACGCACACGCCCTTCCTGCCGTGAACCGATATTCACGGTCGGCGTTCCCATGCCGGGAGCTTCTATTATCCCGCTTGAAGAATTGCCGACCACGGCAGCAGCATGCGACATGGCGCTCAGATATCGAAGCAGGCCAAGAGAAGTATATGCAGCGGCCTGCTCTGGATGGGACGCGGCATACTCGTCAATCATATTATTGATCTCACGTCCTCCGGCATCAGCATTGGCCTTGGTGAACAACACTTTGACATCATCAAGCCCACCAAGAGCATCCAGAAAAACCTGCATCTGTTCCCGAGCGGGAAGCGTGTCCATGGTGGCAGGATGAAATGTCACCAAAAGGCAACTGTCACCCATGACAAAACCGATATCCTTTTCAAGGTCAGCCTGCGGCATCAGTTCCAAACGGGAAACATTCTCCAAACCCAACGCACCTACGTTGAAGACTCTGTCCGGACTTTCCCCCATCTGGATAATCCGTCGCCGATATTGATCGGTAGCGGCAAAATGCAGGGAACTAAGCTTGGTTATGGCATGACGGAACACCTCGTCCATCGCACCGAGAGTCGTCTCCCCACCATGCAGATGCACAACAGGCACACCGCACACGGCAGCAGCCGATGCAGCAGCCAGAGCCTCGAAACGATCGCCCAGAATGACAAACAGATCTGGATTCAAACGCCCAAGAGCCGCCCCGTATCCTGAGACACCGCGCCCCATGGATTCACAGACACCAGCGGCACTGTCATCATCGCTCATGATATCAATCTTCTCGTCGATGCTGAATCCATCCTCTTCGATCACCCGGCAGGTCATACCGTGTTCTGACGAAAGATGTGTCCCGCTGACCAACAATTGCAGCTGAAAGTCGGCATCATGATCCAGCAACCGCATCAGCGGTGACAAAAGACCATATTCGGCCCGTGTTCCGGTAAACACGCAGACTTTTTTCACATCAGGCTCCTGCATCAAGTTCCGAAAGATCAATGAGTTCATCAGCCAGATAATCACGGCCAGCGACTCGTCCAAGCATGTCATCCCACCGCATCGGGCTGATGCCGGTGCCGGGACGTTTGGCAGTCAGGTTGTCCTCGGTAAAAATCTCACCCTTACGAATGGGACCTGCCGCAACAATACTTTTTCGGGCAACCGCCTTGTTCTTCATCTCACTGGGAGAGGTCTGCTTCACATCGCTGCCCAAGGCACTTTCAATATTTCGCACAGCCAGAACCATAGCCTTCAACTCTGCCGGATCGAGCGATGCCTTATGGTCCGGCCCCGGAAGAGTCTTGTCCAGGGTGAAATGCTTTTCAATGATTGAGGCTCCAAGGGCGGCAGCGGCAATCGGCACCTCGATCCCCAGCGTATGATCGGAATAACCGATTCGAATACCGGGGAACTGTTGCCCTATACTGTTCATGGCCCGAAGGTTCACATCCTCGAACGGCGTAGGATATTCGGTATTGCAGTGAAGCACCGTTATACGCTCCAGCGGCGTCCCGGCCTTGACCAATACATCGAGTGCGTCTGCTATTTCATCCGGCATGGACATGCCCGTGGACATGATGACCTGCTTTCCGAGACCGCCGATTTTTCTAAGAAAAAGAAGATTCGTGATTTCACCGGAGGGAATCTTGAAAATATCCAGCCCCATGGAATCCAGCAAATCCACACTCGGCAGGTCAAATGCAGTGGAAAGAAACAGAATGTCCTTTTCCTTGCAGTATTCAGCCAGCCGGTGATGCATGTCCCCATCAAGTTCAAGGCCCCGCAGCATGTTTATCTGCGAATCATCACCGGCAGTGGAACTCTTCTGGTACTCGGCCTTCCCGGCATCTCCGGTCACAAGCAATTCGGCCTTGAAAGTCTGAAACTTGACGGCATCGGCCCCGGCTTCCGCTGCTGCGTCAACCAGCCGAAAGGCCATATCCTGATCGCCATTATGGTTAACACCGGCTTCTGCTATAATAAAAATTTTTTCTTTCATGATATATATGAGACTACACAAGGGAAAAGTGCAAACCGAAGGTTCTTCGCTTTGACATGAAAATTCAAGGCATCCGCCCTTCTGCGACATGCCCGAACAATTCTTCCACCACAGGAATATCCATAGGCTCTGACGCCTGTGAAAGCAACCGCTTTCACCTCAGACAGGGAATACATCAATCCTTATCGACACTGATGGTTACACGTTTATATATCTCGATATCCCCACCACCGACTGGCTGCATCTTTACCAACACATCCGAAGCCCCTGCGGCAATAGCTGTAAAAATATATTTCACGCGACGTTCACCACCATCGTCATACTCGAAAAAGTTATCCAACCGAAGCATATCCGGATCAAAAGAAGCCCCAACGATCTCATATCCGCTTTTCACAGGCACACGCACATCAAGAGCGATATTCTCACGATATTCAAGTACTTCCGAAAATTCAAACTGTCCGTCAAGACTGAGTATTTCGCTCGGTTCCAACTCCCCATCCACGCTAGAAAATACTCCACACCCCGCCATCAAAAGAACAACCGTCGCAAAACAGACGTTTAAAACCGTTTTTCCGAACATAATTCTGACCTCAAGCGTCAAACAACGATGTGCACGACACTATTGTTAAAATAGTATGAAGAGTGTATGAATACTTCGTTTTCATGTCGTCCTATACTACGTTGCCACACTGAGGCAAATCTCCTTCCGGGGATGGACGATCGGGAATGTCACCGCTTTCGGGCGGAAGAAAGGTATGGTGTGCGCCCACCTTCAAGGCGTAACAAGTTTAATTATGGAGGAATCACCCAATGAAACTGTCGTCGATGAAATCCGCCGGCAAATTTTCGCTACTCGCTCTCACCTTCATCATGTCCGCGATGCTGCTGGTCGGCTGCGGCGAAGGCGAGAAAAAGCAGGAAGCAGAAAAAGCCGCTACCCCTGAAAAAGTCGTTCTCAAAGTCGCCATGGATGCAGATCCGGTCTCTCTGGACCCGCAGGTTCAGCTTTCCGGCGGCATGCTCCAGTACTCCCACATGGTATTCGACTCCCTCGTCCGCTACTCCAAGGACATGAAGTTTGAACCCCGCTTGGCCGAAAAGTGGGAACGCATTGACGACAACACCATGCGCTTTCATCTGCGCAAGGGCGTCAAGTTCCACTCCGGCAACGAATTTACCGCTGAAGACGTGGTCTTCTCCGTGGATCGCCTGAAGAAGTCCGAAGACTTCAAGGGCCTGTTCGAGCCTTTCGTCGGTGCCAAGGCTGTCGATGCCCACACCGTTGATCTCATCACCAAGAAGCCCTACGGCCTGGTGCTGAACATGGCTACCTACATCTTCCCCATGGACAAGAAGTTCTACACCGGAACCGATGACAAGGGTAAGCCCAAGGACATGATCCTCAAGACGGACTACTCCTTCGCCAACGTCAATGAATCCGGTACTGGCCCCTACGTGGTTACCACCCGTGAGCAGGGCGTGAAGGTTGTCTTCACCCGTTTCGCAGACTACTGGGATCACAACGGTAACGTGGAAGAAATCGTCCTGACCCCGATCAAGAACGACGCTACTCGCGTGGCAGCACTCCTGTCCGGCGATGTCGATTTCATCATGCCCGTTCCCCCGCAGGATCTCGACCGCATCAAGAGCACCGATGGTCTGCAGCTTGTGACCATGGCTGGCTCCCGCATCATCACTTTCCAGCTCAACGGCGAACGCAATCCCGCTCTGGCCGACCCCAAAGTCCGTCTGGCCATGGCATATGCCTATGACAACCAGGGTGTTGTCGAAAAGATCATGAAGGGCTTCGCTACCGCAGCCGGTCAGATGAGCCCCGAAGGCCTCGCAGGCTATAATCCGTCCCTGACTCCCCGCTACGACCTTGAAAAAGCCAAGGCCCTGATGGCCGAATCCGGCTTTGCCAATGGCTTCGAAGCTACCATGATCGCTCCCAACAACCGCTACGTGAACGATGAAAAGCTTGCAGAAGCTTTCGTCTCCATGATGTCCAAGATCGGTGCCAAGATCAGCCTGAAGACCATGCCCAAGGCTCAGTACTGGGATCAGTTTGATGCACAGGTTGCCGACATCCAGATGATCGGCTGGCACCCCGACTCCGAAGACTCCGGTAACTACTACGAGTTCCTGTCCATGTGCCGCAATGCCGAAACCGGCTACGGCCAGTACAACTCCGGCAGCTACTGCAACTCCAGCGTCGACGAACTGACTCTGAACTCTCAGACCGAGACCGACACTGCCAAGCGCTCTGAAATGCTGCAGGAAGTTGAGAAGATTCAGTACGACGAAGCCGGCTTCATTCCGCTGCACTGGCAGCACCTGTCCTGGGCCTCCAAGACCGGCATGAACACCGACGATATCGTCAACGTCATGAACTTCCCGTACTTCGGAGACCTGGTCGTCAAGTAACGCTCTCAAGCGAACTTGCAATCGACCCCAAAGCCTTATAAAAGGGGAACCCGGTTCAATCCGGGTTCCCCTTTCACACTCGTAACCGTTTAAAGACGGATTGGCTGTATAGCCAATAATTTCAACCCGGTGCACAGTGGAAGTACCGGATGTATATATACCTAACCCAGAGCGACGAAAGACGATTTCCGCAATCTGCCACGGGGAACAGGTGGCGAAAACTACTTTTTTGCCACCAACGGACAGATTAAAACGTCTCTCAACAGCCTGAAAAACGAGAAACCATGTTTGCATTTGCAGTAAAAAGAATTCTTCAAGCGGTGGTAGTCATGCTCATCATCAGCTTCATCGGATTCGCCATTAAACACAATTTCGGCGATCCGGTCCGAGAGCTGGTAGGTGAACGTGTCACCCCTGCCGAACGAGCTGAGATTCGAGAAAAACTCGGTCTCAACGACCCGTTCATGACTCAGTACGTCCGTTTCCTTGGCAACGCACTCCACGGAGACCTCGGGCAAAGTTACTTCTACAAAAAATCAGCGACCGATGTCATCATCAAGAAAGCTCCGGCTACCCTTGAACTGGTGTTCTGTTCCGCGCTCATCATTATTCTCCTGTCCGTCCCGCTGGGCATTTACGCGGCCATCAAGCCGAAAAAATGGTTCAGCCGATTCGTTATGGGAAGCTCCATCGTCGGCGTATCCATGCCGGTATTCCTAACGGCAATTCTCCTCATATACATCTTTTCAGTCGAGCTGCACTGGCTGCCTTCCTTCGGGCGAGGCGACACAGTTCAGCTCTTCGGTTTCTGGGATAGCGGATTGCTGACCATCGACGGCCTCAGGCATCTCATTATGCCATCCATCGCCCTCTCTTCCATCATGCTCCCCCTCTTCATCCGTCTCATTCGTTCGGAAATGATGGAAGTTCTGGAAAGCGAATACGTCAAATATGCATGGGCCAAAGGCATCAAGCCCCGCCGCGTCTGGTGGGTGCACGCCTTCAAAAACACTCTGCTCCCGGTCATCACCGTCGGCGGCGTCCAGCTCGGTATCATGGTGGCATTCACCATCCTGACCGAAACCGTATTCCAATGGCAGGGCATGGGCTCCATGTTCATCGAATCCGTTGAACGATCTGATACATCGCTGATGGTTGCCTATCTCGTCTTTGTCGGCATGGTCTTTGTTCTGGTCAACACTGCCGTCGACATCATCTACGGCCTCGTCAATCCCACGGTCCGCGTGGCAGGGAGGAAGTAGTCATGAGAACCAAATGGCAACGCTTCAAAGAATCTTACATGCTCTACAGCTTCCTTCGGGACCCTGTGGCGCTCGGCAGTTTCATCATATTGGCAGTGCTCGTGATCTCCGCCTTTGGCGCCCCGATCGTCGCTCCGCACAACCCGTATGATTCCACTACCATCGACATCATGGACGCACAGATCGCGCCTGCATGGTCTGACGGAGGTTCCAGCAAATTCCTGCTCGGCACCGACGCACAGGGACGCGACATCCTGTCCACCATGCTCTACGGCATGCGCGTCTCGTTGATTATCGGCATCGGTGCCGTCTGTCTTCAGGCGTTCATCGGCATTATTGTCGGCCTGCTGTCCGGATACGTCCGGCGGCTCGACAATATCCTGATGCGCGTCGCAGATGTTCAGCTTTCATTTTCCACTTACATGGTCGCCATCTTCATCGGTGCCATCATCCAGACCGCTTTCGGCGTGGCCGGATACGACCGTGTGGCCGTACCACTGCTCATCGTCGTCATCGGATTGGCTGAATGGCCGCAATATGCACGTACCGTGCGCGCCTCGGTGCTGGCAGAACGGCGAAAGGAATATGTTGAAGCAGCCAGAGTCATCGGCCTTTCACGGACACGCATCATGTGGCGACACATTCTGCCCAACACGCTCTCGCCGGTACTGGTTATCTCCACCGTGCAGGTGGCAAATGCCATCATGAGTGAAGCCGCCCTCTCCTTCCTCGGACTGGGCATGCCCGTGAACAAACCGTCACTGGGATCATTGATTACCGCCGGATTCGAATACATCTTCTCCGGTTCCTGGTGGATCACCATCTTCCCCGGCATCCTGCTGGTTTCCCTGATCCTGGTTATCAACCTTCTTGGCGACTGGGTTCGGGACTTCCTCAACCCCAAACTGTATAAGGGGTAAGGCGTGGAATCACTTATCAACATAAAAAATCTTCGAGTTGACTTTGAACTGCGTTCCGGCACCGTCCGGGCAGTACGAGATGTCAGCCTGGATATCAATAAAGGCGAACGCCTCGGCATTGTAGGCGAATCCGGTGCAGGTAAATCCGTGCTCGGTTTCTCCATCATCAATCTCATCTCAAAACCCGGCAAGATCACCGGTGGCGAGATTTTCTTTGGTGGCAACGACATCTCCAAGTATTCCTACGACAAGATGCGCGAGATCAGGGGAAATCACATTTCCATGATCTTTCAGGACCCCATGATGACCCTCAATCCGGTCCTGACCGTCGGCACCCAAATGAAAGAAACCATCCTTGCCCACACGAAAATGTCGGACAAGGAAGCTGAAGCAATTTGTCTGGAGAAGCTGCGCAAGGTCTACATTCCTTCACCGGAAAAAAGACTCGACCAGTATCCGCACGAATTCTCCGGCGGCATGCGCCAGCGAATCGTTATCGCCATTTCGCTGCTGACCAACCCGAAACTGATCATCGCCGATGAGCCTACCACGGCACTCGACGTGACCATTCAGGCAGAGATCATGGACCTGCTGCTTGAGTTGTGTAAAACGGAAAACATGGGGCTTATCCTCATTACTCACGACCTCGCTGTCGTTTCCGAAGTCACCCAGCGTATCGCAGTACTCTATGCGGGCAAAGTCGTTGAACTCGGCCCCACAGAACAGATCATCAGCAACCCTCAGCACCCGTACACGCAGGGACTGATCAAAGCTCTGCCGCAAATGGCGGGCGGTGCCGATCGTCTGAACCAGATTCCCGGCATGATGCCGTCACTTCGCGAAATGCCCACAGGCTGTCCTTTCGAACCGCGTTGTGAAATCTCCAAGGAAAAATGTAAAACCAAGATCCCGACTTTGACGGAGCTTGAAACCGGCACACAGGTTGCCTGTTTCATGCGCGAGGAGGGCAAATAAATATGAGTGCCATTCTTCAAGTCAAAGACATCGACAAGCACTTCGATATCTCCGGTTCCATCCTCGACCAGCTCCATCTCGATGGCGGCAAGGTGAAGCGTAAAAAGACCGTGGTAAAAGCGGTCAACAGCGTCTCGCTGGATGTACAGCCCGGAGAAACCCTGAGTGTAGTAGGCGAATCCGGCTGCGGTAAATCCACTCTCGCACGCACGGTCATGGGACTCTATGCCCCCAATAAAGGCGAAATACTGTATCGCGGTGAACGCATTGACAATCTGAGTTCAAAGGAAATGCTTCCTTATCGCACCAAAATGCAGATGGTCTTTCAGGACCCGTATGCTTCGCTTAACCCGCGCATGACCGTTCGCCAGATTCTGGAAGAACCGGTCCGGTTCCACAATCCGACACTTTCACGAGCTGAGGTGCGCGACAAAGTCGCCAGCGTCATGCTCAAGGTCGGTGTTGACCCGGTATGGGCAACCAACTACCCGCACGAATTCTCGGGCGGACAGCGCCAGCGCATCTCCATTGCCCGCGCGCTTGTCGTGAACCCGGAATTCATCGCGGCTGATGAGCCTATCGCGGCTTTGGACGTGTCCATTCAGGCTCAGATTCTGAACCTGCTCATGGATGCGCAGCAGGAAAGAGGACTCACCTATCTGTTCATCAGCCATGACCTGAGTGTTGTCGAACACATTTCGACCCGCGTTCTGGTCATGTATCTCGGCTGTGTATGCGAACTGGCTACCGCTTCGGAACTGTTCAGCAATCCACAGCACCCATATACACAGGCACTGCTCTCGGCCATCCCGAAATTGGGTGGCAATGCAGGTGGTCACGTCAAGCTTTCCGGCGATGTGCCCACCCCGATCAACCTGCCCTCCGGTTGCGTGTTCCATGGACGCTGTCCGCACGCCGACAAACGCTGCATGCAGGAAATTCCCGCACAGCGCACACTGGACAACGGAACAGTCGTGGCCTGTCACGCTGTAGAAGAAGGTCGCATCTAGCAACCTGAACACCGTATAAAAAAAGGGGACAGCTTTACGGCTGTCCCCTTTTTTTATTTCATTATCATAACTGCTACAGAATCAGATTCTGTTTCAGTTCCTCAATAATCCTGTCTCGTTCAAGCGGTTTGACAATATAACAGGAAGCATGGGTGTCAAAAAACGCCTTGCTGACATTGGCATCATCCACAAGAGAAGTAACCATGACCAGCTTGAACCGCTGGTACTGGCCGATCTTCATCTCTTTTTCACGCTGCCGCATGATACGGGCACTTTCGTGTCCATCAATTCCGGGCATGAGGATGTCCATCATGACGACGTCATACGGCTCTCCAGCAGCATGCGCTTCTTCAAACATCTTAACCCCTTCCTCGCCTGACATGGCACTGTCACAGCTAGCAAAGGAGGCCAGTGCGGCCTGTAGATAAAGATGTACGCTCTCGTCATCATCCACAATCAGAAAACGCAAAACACTCCTCACTTAACCGCCAATATCAGAATTATTCAACTCTAATCTGTAACCCAATTACTTACTAGGTCAACAAAACGCAAATTACAGGTCAACGCCGAATTTCTTGATGGCTGCCATACCGCCATGAACGTTAACCACGTCCTTGTAACCTTTCTCATCAAGCATAATCTGGGCTTCATATGAACGGGCACCGGTATTACAGATAAGAACAACAGGCTTGTCCTGAGGAATTTCTTCCAGACGCTTGTAAATCTCCCCCTGCGGAACATTGTGCCAGTCCTCGGGATTACGTTCGATAAACGCTTCGGCATCCGCGAGTTCTCGGCAATCGAGAAAGTGACACGCCCGCTCTTCGCGATTGTCCCACAATTCCTTGAAGCCGTCGGGACCGACACCCCGGTTGATACCGAGAAGCGCATTGTCGGCGAGATTCGCCAAAGTATTCAGAATATCCATGGCCGCAGCAAACGGCGGAGAATATGCCAGTTCCATATTGGAAATGTCGTCGATGGTCGGCTTTCCCTTGAGGAGAGCGGCAACCGCATTGATACGACCGACCATGGCGTCTCCGGCACTGCCGAAGCCCTGAACGCCAAGCACACGCCGGCTGTCCTTTTCCACGATCATTTCCAGAGTCATGAGTTCCTTGGTCGGATAGAAATGAGCACGGTCCAGCTGAATCAGCAAAACACTGATTGCATCAAATCCGGCAGCTTCCGCTGCTTCAAGGCTCATGCCTGTTCCAGCCATGGACGTCTCAAACAGTTTGACGACAAACGAGCCGACCACACCATCAAAGGTGCTTGCGCCACCGGCAAGGTTGGTGCCGATGATACGGCCCTGACGATTCGCCATGGACCCGAGAGGAAGATATGCAGGCTGATCGGTAATCAGATGCTTGACGAGTGCGCAGTCGCCGCCTGCGTATATATCAGGATCATTAGTACGCATGAATTCGTCCACGATGACACCGCCGCGCTCATGCACGTTGAGACCGGCATCCTTGGCGATATCGGAACACGGCACGACACCGGCAGCGATGATAACAGCATCGGCATCCAGAGTGCGCTTGTTCGTCACAACACGGGTCACACGTCCATTCTCGCCTTCGATGGCCTGAACGCTTTCACCGAAATAGAAGTTCACACCGTTCTCTTCCATGTGCTTTTGGCCCATGGTGGCAAGAGCCGGACTGACGAGGCGCGGCATGATCTGGTCGGTGATTTCCACGACGCTCGTTTCCACCCCCCACATGTCGGCAAAGGCTTCAGCCATTTCAAGACCGATAAATCCTGCGCCGATAATGACCGCATTGCCCACTTCGCCTTTGGAAATGCCCTCACGGATACGTGTGGCATCGTCAGGATTGCAGACATAACTGACACCCTGCATGTCTTCACCGGGCAAGCCGAGCTTGCGGGGTGCGGCACCAGTGGCGATAACCAGCTTATCATAGGAGATGGAAGCGGTTTCACCCGTAGTCACGTTCTCTACGTGCACTTCCTTGTTCTCGCGATCAATATGAGTCGCCTTGGTGAGAATCTGAACATCAACCCCTTTGATCTCCTTGAAGAACTCGGGACTGCGTACCATGTGAAAACTGGTGGTACACAACTCCTTGGCGTCAGAAACGTCACCGGAGACATAATAGGGGATTCCACAGCCGCCATACGAAATGAGCGAGCTCTGATCGATCATGGTAACAGTGGAACCGGGTTCAAGCCGTTTGAAACGACAGGCAGCCTTGGGGCCAAGCGCAACGCCGCCGATGACTACTATATGCTGAGACATAGACTTTTCCTCACCTGTTCAGGTCCGTGCCGTCCCTCGGCGACCAGACCGTTAGTCCAAAAATGATTCAATAGTTTTACCAAGTCGCTTAATCCCTTCTTCAATACGGCTTTCATCCGAATTGGAGAAATTGAGACGAAGCGTGTTTTCTCCAGATCCGTCCACATAAAAGGGCCGACCGGGAACAAATGCCACCTTCTGTTTGATAGCGACATCAAACAGGTCCATGGACGACACGCCTTCCGGCAACGTCACCCAAAGGAACATGCCGCCCTCAGGCTCTGTAATGACAACTTCAGACGGGAAATATTTCCGAATCATCTCAACCATGACTTCACGCTGACGGCCATACCGGTCACGTATCAGATCGACGTGGGATTCGATGTCGTTGCTTTCCAGATACCGACGCATAATCGCCTGTGCCACAGTACTGGTATGCAAATCCGAAGCCTGCTTGGCGATCACGAGTTTGTCGTAGATTTCCTTTTCCGTAACAACCCATCCGATCCGGAATCCGGGTGCTGCGATCTTGGAAAAAGAACCGCACAGTACTCCCGGTTTTTTGCAGAACGAATAGACCGTAGGCAAGTCCTCACCCATGAAGCGAAGTTCACCATACGGATCATCTTCCACAAACAGGACGTCATATTTGTCGAGCAGCGCGGCAACCGCCTTGCGCTTTTCCAATGAATAACTGACGCCGGACGGATTCTGGAAGTTCGGAACGGCATAAAAACACTTTGCGCCATCCTTGAACGCAGCTTCAAGCTCTTCAAGATTCGGACCGTCATTCTCAAGGGAAACGGTCACGAACTCAGGCTCGAAAAGAGAAAAGGCCTGAATGGCACCAAGGTACCCAGGGCTTTCGATAACGACCTTGTCTCCCTTGTCGAGAAAGACCTTGGCAAAAATATCTAGAATCTGCTGAGAGCCGGTGGTCACAAGAATGGAATCAGGATCGACCTCAAGCCCGCGTACGGTGCGGTAACGGTCAGCAATGATCCGGCGCAATCCGGCATCTCCTTCCGTGGTCGAATATTGCAATGCAGATGCGCCGATATCGGCAAAGACTTCGCTTGCTGCCTGTCCCATGGCTGGAACAGGGAATAGCTCTGGATTGGGAAGCCCACCCGCAAAAGAAATAATTTCAGAATCAGCCGTGACTTTAAGAATTTCACGGATAAAAGAACGATGAACGGTTCCCATACGCTGGGCAAATTTATCAGCCATGAATTACTCCTTTAAGATACGAAGACCTACTCCGAAAACCCGGCACTGGCAAGAGTTACAGGAAGTATCTTAACTCGTGGACAATTCACCGCTTTTCAAAACAAAAAACCGAACCGAAACACTCCAGAATTTTCATCGGAAAAAACTCTCTATTTAATGAAACCTCTTTAATACCCTCATTTTCAACATTCGCTTAAAAGCAATAAAACCAGCGTTTTAATTATATTATCGTTTCCAAAAAAATAAACTATGTATATACACTAAAGGATGCAATCATATTTTACAGAATAAAATTCATAAAATTAAGTATACAAACCCAAGGACAAAGAATGCGATATCCCCTACACATCGTCTGCCACATCATATTCTGGACAGCACTGACTCTCCCTGCTGCCGCAGGAGAATTCATTACTATAACGACTCCCTCCCCGCCTTATTCCGTCAGTCAATGCCTGCGTGTCAAAGGCATTTCCGTCACGGTTCTGTCGGAGTTGATGAAAATGACAGGCATTCCTTTCAACCCCAAAAAAGTAAGGCTCCTGCCATGGGCACGAGCCTTTCAAGAAGCGGAAACCAAGTCCCACAGGATTCTCCTCAATATTCCTCGATCACCCCGGCTGGAAAACAGCTTCAAATGGGTCGGCCCGCTGACCAAACGCCGCTTTGTTGTCATCGCCAAAAAAGGAACGGCACTCACAATTGATACACTGGCAGATGCGACAAAATATAAGATCGCGACCATTCGAGACAGCGGCCCGGAAAAAGTTCTTGTCTCAAAGGGAGCTGACAAATCCAAAATCCAGCAGAACACAACTCATGTACAGGCATTACGCGGACTGGATGCCAACGCAGTGGAACTATTTGCTCACAGCGATCTCGCCACTGCCTATTTCATGACAGGACTTGGCCTCAATCCAAAAAACTACAGGATAGTCAATACGTATTTTGAAGAGGAAATCTACTACGCCTTCAGCAAGGACACGGACGACACCAAAATATCAAAACTCAATCAGGCACTCAACACGATTAAGACTCCCTCGGCAAATGGCATAAGCCGATTCGAAGAAATCGTCGCAGAATATCTACCCAACGGGAAATTGGAATAATCAGAAGCCGCTCAAACGGCAAAATCAAAGAAAGAAATGGAAAAGAAAAAGGGGCCGAAAGGCCCCTTCCTATTTATTCTTTATCAGGAGACCAACTGGGGTCACGATATTTGTCAGGATTGTAAAGACGCCAATCAGAACCATCGTCATACTTCTCATCCGCACCGGGATAAGGGGTATACGTTTTCTCATTCTTGTCTTCGCCTTGACGGCAATCGATGTTTTCAAAATACGATTTTTCCATGACAATCCCTCTCGTGTAGCATGTGACCGACCCTTGGCGTATTATTTTAAGGGCCGCATGGCGATGCCATACAGCCCCTCTGTGAATGAATTATGAGATTGTGTCAAGCGACTTTATATGGCCGCATCCACATCGGGTTTGACGTATAGTTCCCCGCCATGACAGTCGTTGATGACCAGCAAGGGAAAATCCTTCACCTTCATGGCACGAACAGCCTCTGGCCCCAGTTCTTCGAAAGCGATAACCGTGGATTCAACAATGGAATTGGACAAAAGCGCCCCGGCTCCACCAGTGGCTCCAAAGTACACGCCCTTGTGCTGTTGCATGGCCGTCTTCACATCGTCATTACGCTTCCCTTTGCCGATGCTCGCCTTCATGCCGAGTTCATACAGGCGCGGTGCGAACGTATCCATGCGGTAGCTGGTTGTCGGTCCGGCAGCCCCGATGGGACGGCCCACAGGAGCCGGAGACGGGCCAACATAGTAGATGGCGGAACCTTCCAGATCGAACGGGAGTTCCTTGCCCGCATCAAGCAGTTCAAACAGCTTTTTATGGGCAGCATCACGTGCGGAATGGATGGTTCCGGTCAAAAAGACAACGTCGCCGGCCTTGAGTTGCTCGATATCCTCATCCGTCAAGGGAGTGGTCAATTTGTATTCAGCCATTACAGTACGACCTCCTCGTGGCGCTGGGAATGACACTGTACGTTAACAGCCAGCGGCAGGCTCGCCAGATGGCAAGGCTCCATGGCGATCTTCACCCCAAGAACAGTGGTCTTTCCGCCCAGCCCCATCGGACCGATACCAAGACGATTCAGAGCCTCCTCAAGTTCCTTTTCCTTTGCCGCAAGCTCAGGATCGGGATGCGTATCGTCCAGTTTCCGCAGGAGTGCCTTTTTGGCGATCTTGGCAGAATGCTCGAAAGTACCGCCAATACCGATGCCGATGACAGTAGGCGGGCACGGATTCGGTCCGGCCTCTGCCACACGCTCGATGACAAATTTTCTGACACCGTCCCAACCCTGCGCCGGAGCAAGCATGGTGACACGGCTCATGTTCTCTGCGCCGCCACCCTTGGCCATATAACTGATTTTCAATTTATCCCCCGGCACCATGTCAAAATGAATCACCGCCGGGGTTCCGTCTCCCGTATTCACACGGGTCAACGGATCGCAAGCGGATTTACGCAGGTAACCTTCATCATACCCTTTGCGCACGCCTTCGTTGATAGCCTCACGAAGATTGCCGCCAACAACCCTGCAATCATCGCCCACTTCAACGAATAACACCGCCAGACCACAATCCTGACACAGCGGCAGTTTCGTTTCCATGGCGAGGTCGGCATTTTCCAGCAGTTGACGCAACACCTCTTTGGCAGACGAAGAAGTCTCCTCAGCCATGGCCTGTTCCAATTTATTACGAACGTCCTGTGGCAGTTCCGTATTGGACGAGACACACATTCTCGCCACGGCCTCCACAACGTCCGAAGCCTGAATTTCTCTCATGATAAGAATGCCTCCGGCGGCTCAAGAAACTTTTCGAGAAAAGTTTCTTGAGAATCTTCCAAAGCTTTTGGCGCGCCTTCGGCGAATATGCACAAGCACGTCTTTCACTCTGTTTATTGAAAATACATCATAAAAATTCAAATCGACAGTTCATATCCTTTTCAGACACATTCTACGAAAGTTCATTCCTGAAAAAGAAATAAAGGGACGAGGAAAAAAATCCCCGCCCCTCTATTATTGGTGACTGTCTACTTCTTGAATATGCGCTTCAATGAAGTGATACCCATTTTGCGGCGCAGGAATCCAAGCTGATTCTGGAGCGGCAATTGTTTGGGACAAACGTCTTCACAGGCGAGCAGGCCCATGCAGCCGAAGATACCCATGTCATTACCGATGATCTCGTAATAATCGTTCTCGGTCCGCTGGTCGCGCGGGTCGATAAGGAAACGGGCGACACGATTGAGAGACGCTGCGCCGAGGAAATCCTCGCGCATGCGCGCCGTACCGCAAGCCGCGATGCAGCAACCGCATTCAACGCAACGCTCAAGCTCGTAAATAGCCACAGCGTCCTTGTTGTCCATGCGCTCCTCAAGGGCGGTAGGATCGAATTCCTTATCCGTATGAATCCAAGACTCGGTCTTGGTGTACATATCACGGAACCAGGAACCAGTGTCCACGGAAAGGTCGCCTACCAACTTGAAGACAGGCAACGGCAGAAGCGTGATCTCACCGGGCAGGTCCTTGGTTTTGGTATGACAGGCGAGACCGGGACGTCCATTGATGACCATGCCGCAGGAACCGCAGATACCGGCGCGGCAGCAGAAGTCAAACTGGAGAGACGGATCCTGCTCTTCACGAATGCGGTTGAGCGCAATGAAGAGAGTCATGGAATCGGTCTCTTCCAGAACGAACTCCTCCATGTGCGGTTCGGACTGGGAGTCCTGCGGGTTATACCGGAATATATTGAATTTCAGTAATCTGGACATTTACTTACCCTTCTTGCTGTCTGCGCTGATGATTTCTGACTTGCCGTAACCGCGATCTCCCGGAGGAAGCTCGACGACTTCAGTCGCCGGTTCGTACTCAAGAGTCGGAAGGGTATCGCTTTCGCTCTTCCAGTAGGCGAGCGTCCGGACGAGCCAATCACGGTCATTACGTGCCGGGAAGTCTTCACGGTTATGAGAACCGCGGGATTCCGTGCGCTGCAATGCGCCGTAACCGACCATAAGCGCCATCTTGACCTGCCCTTCAAGCTTGAGGGCGGCTGCGAGTTCCGGATTGACGCCCTTGCCGTTTGAGCGGAGGCCGACATTTCTGGAACGGATCAGTGTATCCTGCAAGGTCGCCACACACTCTTCCAGTCCCTCCTGGGTACGGAAGATGTTTGCGCCCTTGGCCAGAGCGTCCTGCATGGCCGCACGAACCTTGTACACGTTCTCGCTGCCATTGGTGCAGTTGACCAACGCATCGATACGGCTCTGCTGCTTCTTGACTTCATCAGAAACGAGGTCCGTCTTGAAGACAGTCTCGCAACCTTGGAGGAATTCGGCAATCTTCTTACCGATGATGCCACCGGCGACCACTGTTTCAGCCAGGGAGTTACCACCGAGACGGTTGAAGCCGTGCATATCCCAGCAAGCGGCCTCACCGGCTGCGAACAGCCCTTTGAGACCGTAGGCAGCGCCGTCCTTGTTGGTCCGTACGCCACCCATGGAATAGTGATGGGTCGGACGAACCGGAATCAGCTGATGAATCGGGTTGATGCCGAGGAAGGAAGTACATATTTCGTAAACTTCACGGAGCTTTCCGGTGATGTGCTCGGCCCCGAGGTGACGGATATCGAGCCAAAGGTGCTCGCCGTACGGGCTTTTCACGCCGTGTCCTTCGCGCATGTGATGCGTCATCCAACGTGCGACAACGTCACGGGAAGCGAGTTCGGCTTTTTCCGGCTCGTATTCATGCATGAAACGTTTCTCATCAACATCGAGAAGCGTTCCGCCGTCACCACGACAGCCTTCGGTAACGAGAATATCAGTCGGCACAATACCGGTGGGATGGAACTGAACGGCTTCCATGTTGCCCATGGGGACCACGCCGGATGCCACACACATGGTGTGAGCGCCGCCGTCACAGATCACCGCGTTGGTGGTGTTCGGATAAATGCGTCCGAAACCACCGGCTGCAATCATGGTCGCCTTGGCAAGGTACGTGCGAAGCTCGCCGGTCCGGAGACAACGGGCAACGACACCGTAGCAAGTGTCGCCATCCTGAATCAGGGAAATGGCTTCAGTCTTGTCGTGAACTTCAACGCCCGCCTGAGCGCAACGGTTGTCCATGGTACACATGACCGCATGGCCGGTACCGTCGGAAGTGTAGCAGGTACGCCATTTGGCAGTACCGCCGAAAGACCGGGCCATGATAAGGCCTTCCTTGTCTTCCTTCTCAACCTTCTCGAACTGTTTGCCGCCCTTGTAGTAAATGGACTTGCCCGGAACAACGCGGTTCCACGGCACACCCCAGTGGGCTAGACGACGCATTTCAATGGGGGCGGTGTCGGCAAACATGCGTGCCACTTCCTGATCACAGCCCCAGTCGGAACCTTTGACCGTATCTTCGAAGTGAACGTCAGGGCCGTCGCCCTCACCCATGACACTGTTGCCAAGCGAGGCCTGCATTCCACCCTGTGCTGCGGAAGAGTGGGAACGGCGGGCCGGGACAAGGCTGAGACAGATGGCGGAGAAACCGGCGTCGGCAGCTTCGACAGCTGCACGCTCACCCGCAAGACCCGCGCCGACAACAAGTAAATCGGTGTAGATAGTCTGCATGGTATTTCTCCGTTAGTTGACGCTCATGAAAAAGTAACGGCCCAAAGTCAGCAGTCCGAGTCCGATGAAGCCGATCACTATCATGGTCACGGTTTTCTTGAACACGGCGCGTTCGGAATCCTTCACAAAACCCCATTTCACGCCGATACGGTACAGACCGGCACCGACATGCACATGGGTGAGAACAAGAAGAAACAGGAAAAAGATGCTCCAGCCGCCGCTCTGAATGCGTGCCGCGGACTTGGCCGCCGTGATAGGCAGGTCGCTGAGAGCCACCCACATGTGAATGGCAGCCATGATGAGAATGATCATGGCGGAAGCAGCCTGTACTATCCACGTCCAGGTATCACCGTGGCGCAGCATTTTAGCCTGATGCCAGATGGAGGCCTGCGCTTCGAAGCGGAAGGGAATCTTACGGGCTGCGAGTACAAAGTGAGCCAGAAAGACAAGAAAGATGAGAGGGCCGCCGACCTGAACCATGCCGGTGGCTTCAAGGAAGTGACCTATGGTGTTCAAGAGTTCAGGGCTGATGACAACACTGGACTCCAAAAACGCATGACACCAGACAAACAGGATGAGGCTGATCCCGGAAAGCATCTGGAGCCAATCCATAGCACCGTCCCACTTGCCGGTTTTGCCGGCAGGTGCGTAACTAATGGGCATTATTCCTCCGTTGGGTTAAACACATACAATTCCTCGATTAGCAATCGCCGAACCCTATGCAAATCAACAGTTTTTTGTCAATACGGCCTCTCTTTTTAAACGATTGAAAAAGGGTGGAAAACGAAGTCGAAATAGGCCGTAAGCCCTCTTGATTGCACGGTCAAACAATACAATGAGAACCGTAAAAAAAAATCCATATTTTTATTCCGCCCGACGACTTCCCCTCATTTTGACAAAAAACATTTGTTTGAAAACACATTTTTCCCACGTCTGTTTATGGTTTCCATTTTTCAGTTGCTCAGGTAGGATTTGCGCCTGCCTGGCTCATGACGAGCGAAAAACGCTTGCCTGTCCGAATTCCGGGATTATCTGGATAAAAACAAACTACGGAAAATGCACCTGACCGAATCGCACAAGCCAGGGTGCGCCTGCACGGAGAATTGAAATGTTCCGAAAACTACTTATGCTGGCCGGAGTCATCGTACTCCTCACCGGCTGCCAAACGTACATGAAAAAGAAAACACACACACTCGACACACAGACGTTGCCGACACTCTCTCCCGCAACCGGGAATCAGACACATATCATCAAACTCAAAAACGGCCTGACAGTTCTTATTAAGGAAGATGACCGCTTCCCGCTCGTCAATGCACGGCTCATGGTCCACGCTGGCAGCGCCTATGAAACCCCGAAAACCGCGGGTATCAGCCATCTCCTTGAACATATGGTCTTCAAGGGAACCGACAAACGCGAAGTGGGACAATCGGCTCGCGACATCGAATCCGTCGGCGGTAGCATGAATGCGGCCACCAGTTTCGACTACACCGTCTATTATGTTGAAGTCCCTGAAAAGGAATGGAAACTCGGTCTGGATGTCATTACTGACATGGCCTTTCACGCAGCGATTGATCCCAAAGAGCTCAAGAGCGAAAAAAAGGTCGTACTTGAAGAACTGGAGCGCGGCGAAGACAATCCCGGCAGCAAACTGTTCAAGACGATTCAGAGCATGATCTGGAACGACACGAGTTACGAGTGGCCGATTATCGGCTTCCGCGACACGGTCGAATCCTTTTCAAGTGAAGATATCCACAACTATATCGGTGAATTCTACCAGCCGCAGTCCATGCTTCTCAGCGTGGTCGGCAAGGTGGACCCGGAACAGATTCTCGCCGAAGCCGAACGTCTGCTGGGCGGCCTGAAAAACACCCGCCCCGTCACTCCGCCCGAACCCTTCGCCATCCCGGCGACCGGAAAGGGACCGCGTGTGGTCAAAATGAGCGGCAACTGGAACAAAGTCTACCTCGGCGCAGCATTTCCTATTCCGCACGGCTCATCGGCTCAGATCGCCGGCCTGGAACTATTGTCCCAACTTCTGGGCGGTGACGACACCTCGCGCTTCTACCGCAAATTCAAATATGAAGAACGTCTGGTTGACGACATTTCGGTCTCGCCTCTCGCCCTTGAGCGCGGCGGCATGCTGTACATCAACGCCACACTCGATTCGGAAAAAGTGGAAGAATTCTGGACCAAGCTCATGGCGGAACTCGCCTCTTTCGACGCTTCCCAATTCACCGATCAGGAAATCGAGCGCGCCCGTCTGAATCTGGAAGATTCGCTTTTCCTGACCAAGGAAACCCTGAGCGGCCTTTCAAGCAAGATCGCCTATTTCCAATTCTTTGAAGGCGGCGAACAGGCAGAGAAAAACTACCTCTTTGAATTAGGACAGGTTGACCGCACTGAACTGAAGGCCCTTTACAAGGAATTCGTCCGCCCGGATCAACTGGCAACCGCTGTGCTGGTTCCCGAAAGCAACGGTGTTTCGCCCGAAACTCTCACCACCATCACCGAGGCCCAGTGGCCCGTGCAAAACGGCGTCAAGAAGCAGCAGGCAACAGCCAAGACCACCACACAACGGGAAATCGCACTGCCCGGAGGCAGCAAGCTCGTGCTTCTGCCCGACGAGACCCTGCCCTACACCGCCATGAGCATGTACTGGACCGGCGGTGACGGTGAACTCGATCCCGAACAGCAGGGACTGGCGGCACTCACAGCCAAGGCACTGACTCGCGGCAACATGGACATGTCCGCCACTGAAGTGCAGGATTTCCTGTCAGATCATGCGGCAAGCCTCGGCTCCAGCGCCGGACGCAATATTTTTGCCGTTGAATCCAAGTTCCCCACACGGTTTACCGGCGACATGCTCCCGCTGCTCCGCAAAGCTCTGACCGCTCCCGCTTTCGATGAAACGGAAATCAAGCGTGCCAAGCAGGACCAGATTTCGGGTATCAAACGACGCGAAGACCAGCCGCTGGGGCTTGCTTTCCGCCATCTGTTCCCGTTCCTTTACAAGACCGGCCCGTACGCGCTCCTTCATCAGGGCACCCCTGCGGAAGTCGAAGCCACCACACAGGCCGACATCATGCGTTTCTGGGGCAGGCAATCCATGCAACCTTTCGTCATGGCAGTCTGCGGTCAGTTCGATGATGAAACCATTGAAAAATTCGCTTCGGAATTGGCTGCCACGATGACCGCACCGGGTACAGCCTACGAATTCACCACACCCGAGTGGAATACCGAGCGTGAGAGCGTCATGCATCTGCCTGACCGCAACCAGTCGCACCTTCTCAAGATCTTCCCGACTCCCGGCAAGACCGACAGGGATGCTTCCGCACGACTGGAACTGCTCAGGGCGGCCCTGTCCGGCCAGTCCGGCCTGCTCTTCCGCGACCTGCGCGACAAGCAGGGACTGGCCTACTCGGTAACATCCATGCTGTGGCAAAGCAGAAACACCGGCTTCATGGTGCTGTACATCGGCACCAGCCCGGACAAGGTGGAGCAGAGCCTTGAAGGTTTTGATACGGTGTTGGCTGACCTTGCCGCGAATAAACTGCCTGAAGAAGAACTCGCCCGCGCACGAAATATCCTGACCGGCGATTACTATCAGGAACATCAGTCCCTGATCTCACGCAGCCGTCAGGCCGCCAGCCTTCTTACACGCGGGTTTGATCGCAACTACGAACAGGACATCATCGACCGGGCACAGAAGGTCACCCCTGACGAGATACGCGAAATCGTCCGGGAATATCTCAACCCGGAGAAAGCATACCTCATGAAGGTCACTCCTTAGCAAAATAAAAAGGGAGCCGTAATGGCTCCCTTTTTTTAACGCCTCCCCACAGCAGGTCTGAACAAAACAGATACCCCGGCATACTCATTTCCGGCACTTGCTCATATCCCCTCATCTGCGCTACATATCTTCAAGCAAAACAACGCATCAAACCCGAGGGGATTTCCATATGGCTCTCATTTTCGGCTCGCCCAAAAGACAGGGCGCTCCCAAGGAAGACATCAAGAACGACCAGCGCCTGAAACTCGCCAAGGATATGTACATGGCGGGAAAAATGAAACTCATGACCACAGAAACCATTCCCGGTCGTGAAATCCAGTCCGCATTCGGCCTGATAGTCTGCCGCAGTTACATGTTCGACAACGCCTTCTACGGCCTTATGGCACAAGCCGTGGACGTCAATGCGGATGCCATCATCGGCTACCGCGAATCCGTTTCATTCCATCCCGAAGGCGACAAATACTATTCCTGCTACGGCACTGCCGTGCGTATGAAAAAGCTGAAGTAACCCCTTCATGGACGATTCGCTCCCCTCTTCGCATCGTTTTCCGTTCGGTCTGGCGGGCACCTATCTCATCCTGTGGGCGGTGCTCGCGATCAATCCGGTCATGCGCGATGTCTGGTGGGCGGAAAACCTGCCCGTGCTGGGCGTATTCGGCCTGCTCATCGCCACGTATCCAAAGTTTCGATTTTCCAATCTCGCTTACAGTCTCATGGCTGTCTGGATGATACTGCACACCATCGGCGGGCACTATACGTTCGCCAACGTGCCGTTCGATTTCGTCACTGATTTCTTCGGCTTTGAACGCAACCACTTCGATCGTCTCGGTCACTTTTCCATCGGCTTCTACGCCTTTCCCATCGCCGAATTCCTGACTCGCAAAAGACTGGCAAAGCCCGTAGTTGTCTATCTTTTCAGCCTGTTCGCCATCATGGCGCTCGCAGCAGGGTATGAAATCATCGAATGGTGGTATGCCGCATTGGCAGGCGGTGAAGCCGGAATTGAATTCCTCGGTTCCCAAGGCGATATCTGGGACGCGCAAAAAGACATGCTCGCCGACACCCTCGGTGCCGTAACCGCACTTTTGATCTTTCGATTTACGAAAAGAAAACCAGATTAGGATACGCCTACGGCGTAATATCAGGTGATTTCGTCTCCGACGGCTTAAGGCCGATGGCCTTAAGAATCCCATCTGCGCCTATCGGCCCAAGGTATTTCAATAAAGAGATTAGTACGCTCACACCATTTCGCGAAGCGCACCAGAAAGCTTCGGAGATTCTTAAGCCCGTACTCCGAGCCTGCGGTCGATCAACAGCAAGTCGGCAATGGTCATGGCCGCCATGGCCTTGAGCACCGGGTTGATGCGCGGAATGGCGGCGATATCATGGCGTCCGCCGATGGTAATGGTCGTGGGCTCGCCGTCCGTGGTGACGGTCTGCTGCTCCTGTGAAATGGAAGGAATGGGCTTGATATACGCCCGCGCCACGATATCCTGACCGGACGTTATTCCGCCGAGAATACCGCCGGCATTATTGGAGACAAAACCGTCAGGCCCGATGGGATCATTATTGAGGCTGCCGAGGGAACAGGCAGCCTGCATGCCGGAACCGATCTCAACGCCCTTGACCGCACCGACGGACATGAGCGCGTAGGCAAGTCGGGCATCCATCTTGTCGAACACCGGCTCTCCCAGTCCGGCAGGTACGGACGTTGCGCGAACTTCAACCACACCGCCAAGCGTATCGCCCTGCGCTTTCACTTCCCTGACACGTTCATCCCATTTGGCCGGAGCATCCGGGTCCGGGCTGAAATACGGCCTGTCCTGCGCACCCTCGAAATCAACCACTTCTGCGGGAATACCGCCCAATTCGACAGTGTACGCGTAGATTGCAATACCTTCGGCGCGCAACAATTCCTGCGCGATGGCACCACCGGCTACACGGGAAACCGTCTCGCGTCCGGAGGATCGTCCGCCACCGCGATAGTCACGCATTCCGAATTTGGCGTTAAAGGAATAATCGGCATGCCCAGGACGAAACACATCCTTGATTTTCGAATAATCCTTGGAACGCTGATCCGTGTTTTCAACATAAAAACCGATGGGAGTACCGGTGGTGACACCTTCGAAGACGCCGGAAAGGATACGGACCTGATCCGCTTCCTTGCGCGCCGTCGAGGCAATACCACCCTGTCCGGGCTTACGCCGGTCAAGCTCCTGCTGAATGATGGATTCATCAAGCGGAATACCGGACGGACACCCGTCAACAACACCGCCGAGTCCCGCACCATGCGATTCACCAAAAGTGCTCAGCCGAAAGACATCACCAAAAATACTACCGCCCATGACCGCTCCCTAAAACTTATCTATTTGCATGACGTCCTGTGTCTTGCCGAGCAGGACAAGCACGTCGCCTTCTTTCATCTTTCTGTCTGCCTGCGGCACAAAGTGGAATTCAGCTTCTCCCGCATGACGGAAGGCAATGACCTGCACATGATACGTATTGGTCAAATTGAGTTCGCGCAAGTCCTTTCCAACCCAGGCGTCCACAATGATTTCACGGGTCACAACATCATTGCCAAGTCCGAAATACTCATGAATCCCCGGCGTGGCGAGTCGGTGGGCCAACTGAAATGCGACAAACGCTTCAGGGAATACGACAAACGGAACGCCGAGCTTATACAACACACGCTCATGCTCCTCACTGATCGCCTTGACCCATATCTTCTCCACACCAAGCGCCTGAAGATTCAGCACAACAAGAATACTCGCTTCCATGGAATCACCCGTGGAAACAATAACCTTGTCCAGATCCGCAAAGCCGATCTGCTTCAACGCCTTTTCGTCCGTGGCATCAGCCTGATACACCTGCGCCAAAGCGTCCTGCGCCTTACGGACATTCTCAGGATTAAAATCCACCCCGACCACCTCATGACCAAGATCAGTCAGGGCCGACGCGAGCGAAAAACCGAACTTGCCGAGGCCGATAACTCCGACTTCCGTATTATCCGACATGCTTTTCTCCTTCAATCTACCCAAGCGGCAAATCCGATGTGGGAACCTTGTATCGCCGTTCGGCCTGCCAACTCTGAAGCGCCGAAAGCAGCCACATGGGACCAAGCCGTCCCACAAACATGAGTATAATAACCGTCACCTTTTCCACATCGGTCAAAACAGGAGTCACCCCGGTAGACAGACCGACAGTAGCAAAAGCGGAAACCGTCTCAAACAGATTGGGCAGAAATTCCTCACGAGCCATGAGTTCAGACACCTGCCCGCTCTCGAATGCCGTCAGCACCATGGTTCCGACCCAAACCAGAACAAACGTCGTGGTGACAAGTGAAATAACCTTGTTCTGGGCTTCCTGACTCAATGCGTAACGACCTATCTGCACCTGTTCACGCCCTCGGAACTGTGAAGCGATAAAGCCGCACAAAGCACGGAAAGTCGTTGTCTTGATACCGCCCGCACATGATCCAGGCGAACCGCCGATCAGCATAAGCAGCATCATGAAAGCCAGTGAAACATTCGTCATTCCGCCGATATCAACAGTATTGAATCCGGCAGTACGGCAGGTCACCGACTGAAACAGCGATGTCCAGATATGCTCGGAAAGATTATCCGATGCATTTCCAGCCACACCTTCCGCAAAAAAGATAACAACCGTACCGGCGATGACCAGTAATAGCGATGTTTTCAAAACAATGGACGAATGCCAACTCAACACCCGCTTACCACGGAACTTCTTCCCGCGATGAAGAACGGCATATTTTGCCAGCGACGCACATTCGTTAAGCACATAGAACCCAAGTCCGCCTGCGGTAATGAGGACCATGAACACCGTATTGATTCCGCCATGCCCCGCCCACTGCGTCAGGCTGTCCGAGTACAGGGAAAATCCGGCATTGCAGAAAGCCGAAATGGAATGGAATATCGCCGAATACGGGGAAAAACCCACCGGGTCCATCAGCCACAAACACACTGCCCCGACAGCCTCAAACAGGAAGGTGCCGATCACCACTCTGCTCAGGAATTTAGGCAGGCTGAATGACGGATCACGCAGCAGGCTCTGGCCTACGGCGATACGGTCACCAAGCGAAACATGCTTGCCGAGCAAATGGATAATGAGCGTGGTAAACGTCATGATCCCCAGTCCGCCGAGCTGAATGAGCGTCAACAGGACATCCAGCCCGAGCGTGGAAAAATACGTGCCTGTATCCACAACAGCCAGTCCGGTGACACACATGGCTGAGGTGGCGGTAAACAGAGCATCCACAAAGGATAACGGCCCACCCGGATGGCTGGCATCAAGATGCAGGACACATGCACCGATCAGAATGGCTCCGGCAAAAAACCAGACAGGCATCCAGTATGGTGAAAATATTTTTGTGCGCATGAATCACCCGCTTATAAGCCCGTCGGCACAACCTGTCAAAAATGCTCAAAAAAGACGCTCAAGCTCTTGCATTGCCTGTTCAACAATCTCATCCGGACTTCCCTGCTGTAAAACGATATCGGCACATTCCAGATACAGAGCCTCACGCTCCGCCAAAACATCACGCACCTCGTCCGCGATTGCCCTGCCGGTCAATGACGGCCTTTGCGCCTCGTTCGGATCATGTGACAACCGACGTACGAGTTCATCCGGGGAAACCTGCAGATACAACGTCACCCCTTCAGCGAGCAGGCTGCGATTCTCCTCACGCAAAACAACACCGCCACCGCACCCGACAACCAATCCGCCATCTGACGCGACCTCTTGCAGAGCTTCACTTTCCTTTTCCCGAAAACTCTCCCAATCATTCTGCCCGACATAATCGGCTATTTCCATACCCGTTGCCCGAACAACGATATGATCGGTGTCAGCAAACCTGCGCCCCAGTCGCTTTGCCAATACACGCCCGACACTGGTTTTTCCGCACGACCTCGGTCCGATAAGATATATATTACTGTCCGCCATATGGGCAAAGGTAGAGGAAAAAGGCTTCGGCTTCAATCAGGAAGATACCCAACCTTTGCAAGCGCTTCAATTGCTGATAGATTTCGTCCAAACTAAAAAATACGATAAGGAGATAATACATGAAAACCGCCATTTTCGGATTCTCCGGTTCCGGCAAGACCGATCTTTTCGCCGCTCTGGCAGGCCCTGCCGCCGCTGAAGCGGGTAACCGAGCCATGGTCAAGGTACCCGATGCCCGTCTTGAACCGCTCATCGAACTCTTCAATCCGAAAAAAATCACCTACAGCGAGATTGAGTACCTTGATATCCCCGGTGGCGGCGGCAAAGGAGCGGGGTTGGGCGAACGAGTCCTCAATGAAGTGAGACCCTATGACTGTTTTATCGGCGTACTCGACGCCTTCTCGGGCATGAATGATCCAAAACAGCAATGGCAGGCCATTGAAGCCGACATGATGGTTTCGGACATGGCAGTCATTGAAAAACGCCTTGAAAAAATGGCTGCCGACAAAAAAAAGAACAAGAGCCTTGTCGATCCCAAGGAAGAGAACGCCCTCACGCAGGCCCTAGCCATGCTTGAAGAAGAAAAGCCCCTCCGCACCGACAGCGAAGTGGCAGACCTGCCAGAACTCCGCGGATACAAGTTTCTCTCAGCACGTCCGATATTGTATGCATGGAACTGTCCGGAAGGCGAAGAAAGCGACATGCAGCTTCCGCCGGACGAAACAGGCATGACACATATCGCCTGTTCCGCAAAACTGGAACGCGAGCTTGCAGAAATCGATGATCCCGAAGAAAAGGCGATGTTTCTCGAAGATCTGGGCATAACCGAATCCGCCCTCGACAAAGTCATTTCCAAAACTTACCAACTCCTCGGCCTTATCTCCTATCTCACCGCCGGAGAAGACGAATGCCGGACCTGGCCCATACGCAAAGGCTCTACCGCACCGCAGGCAGCAGGCGTCATTCATACGGATTTTGAAAAAGGGTTCATCCGAGCCGAAGTCATCGGCTACGGTGATTTTCTCGAACTCGGTGACTTCAAAAAAGTCAAAGACGCCGGAAAAGCCCGATTGGAAGGCAAGGAATACATTGTACAGGATGGCGACATCATAGAATTTCGCTTCAATGTGTAAACAAACTTTTCCAACAGCAAGGCCCACTTCAAACTAAGCACTTGTTAATGTTTGATACGATTTCGCTTGCCAAGCGTAAATTTAGTAATTATTACTAAATTTATGAGTACACAAAATTCTGAATCAAAGCTGCAAGAGGTTGCCATTGAAATGGGCGACTGTCGCCTGTGCCGTGGCTGTGTTGAAATGAACCCGGACATTTTTGAATGGGATGAAAATCTGGATATGCCCTACGTCTGCCGATCAAAGGTGACGAAGGAAGAAGTGCAGGACATCATCAACTGCTGCCCTGAAGACTGTATTGTTCTTGTTGATTGCTAATATTAAGACCAAACAAGGAAAGGCGGGGTATATTTACTCCGCCCTTTCGTCATTTTACGTTCCATTACACCACGCACATCGTGACGTTCTAATCGAGTATATCGCTACTTCGACTTGGGAGGAAGCGAACATGACTCGCTACAACAGGTTCCATAAATAAATCCGCAATACGTGTGAAATACCCGCGTCTGCCGCTCTCGCTGCTCTTCTGTCAACGGCTTTACATCCGCCTTGCTGACCATCTCAAGAAGCTGCTTCCAATCCGGTACAGCCGCCATGCTCCGCGCCACAACTTCCCCACTCTTCACATCCAAAAGTGAGGCCTCCATGGTGTCGGTAGCCAAGGCATACGGCACCGGCCCGCCTTCTACCAATCGTCCGGCGCAAACAGTTTCGCGCTCAAAAGTCCCGACATTGCCTGCACAGAAAATTATAATGAAGATAGGAGCGCCTTTCTCGTCATATACGACATAATCCAGCGGACGCTCAAAATTTTCACCATCCACATGGTACTTGAGCGGCACCTTCGCCTTTATCTGTTCCTTGGGATACCCTTTTTCCTCAACAAGCAACCGAACCAGAGCCTGCCGAAACTCCTCAAATGTCGTCTCATCTATCTCTTCGCCGCTCAAATAATCACGCAGCGTTCCGCCTAGACTTGATTCATGCATATGATTCACCTCTTCTTCCTGAAAACATAATGCCTCTTGTCAGCCGACGCAAGAATTCCAGAAATATACCGCACTCGTCCAGGGATACTTGGCATTCGCAAAAATGCCGAGATGCTCAATGGTTGAAAATGAAGGGAAGCATCTTTCATTCGCCGCCCAAAATGGAAAAAGGACGGAAGATAATCTTCCGTCCTTTTGGATTTTTTTATGCCGCGCCCTAGTGCATGACACTGGGGGCAATGCCGAGCAGGCTGTTGCCTGCGGCAATGGCGAAGTTGAACAGAGGTGCCGGGATCATGCCGACGACGAGAACGGCGGCGGCGAGGAGTCCGGCTCCTGCGGAAGCGTACCAGCTGTTATCCGGAGCCGGAGTCAGTTCAGGCGTCTTGTCTTCGGTGAAGGCATGACGGAACAGGCTCAGATAATAGTAGATGGCAATGGCAGAGTTCAACACAAGTGTGATGACCAACCAATTGTAACCGTGATCCCATGCGGAAGTGATCAGGAAGAACTTGCCCATGAATCCCATGGTCGGCGGCAGGCCGACAAGGGCGAAGGCACCGGCGGCAAGCGAAAAGGCAAGCACCGGAGCTTTCTTGTAGAGTCCGTTCAGATCACTGAGTTGCAGGTTGCGACCATCAACGGCCACACGGCTGACAATCCAGAATACCAACAGGTTCATGACCAGATAGGCCAACGCGTAGAAGGCGGCAGCAGCCAGTCCTTCTGCGGTACCGCTGACCAGACCAACCATGATGTATCCGGCATGCGCCACGGACGAGAATCCGAGAAGACGCTTGATATCCTTCTGGGCAAGAGCCGAGAGGTTGCCGAATGTCATGGAGCAGGCACCGAGCACTGCGAGCAGTGTGGTAATTTCCAGTCCGGGCTTCAGGAAGGTTGCCAGACGGGCAAGAACAACGATGGCGCCCATCTTGGGCAGGGTTGCCACAAAAGCGGCTGTTTCATTGCTCGCGCCCTGATAGACATCCGGACACCAGAAGTGGAACGGGAACAACGCCAGCTTGAAGAACATGCCTGCAAGGAACAGGGACAGACCGACAACGGCCATGGGCGCGTCAGCAAAGGTCCATGTCTTGGTGGCGAGTTCGGCGATGTAGGTAGTATGCTGCGAGGCCATGATGTAGGACAAGCCGTACAGGGCCAGAGCAGTGGCTACCGCACCGAACAGAATGTACTTCACACCGGCTTCTGCTGCGCCCTTGTTCTTGGCCCGCAGCGGAATGGTTGCATACAATGAGTATGATGCCAGTTCCAGCGCAAGGTAGATCGTGATGAGCTCAACCGAGGAGGCGAGAACCATCAAACCCAGCGTGGAAAACCCGAGCATCATGTAATAATCGGCACGTTTGCCTTCGGCCAGCGTGGGCTGACGCGCGGCATTGATGGACGTGACGAAGAAACCGAATGCAATGGCGATCTTGAAGAATTGGGACATCATGTCAACTTTGTAGACATCCCAAAGCATCGTGCCATGCAGGTTGAATCCGACAATACTTACCATGAAGCCGAGACCGGCCCCGAAGGGAATCCATTTCTCGACCACGGGTCTCCACTCCCTGTTGCCGCAGCTCTGGATGACCAGAGCCATGACAAGACAGAAGAAGTAGAGTTCCGGGACAATCAGAGTGATATCGAAGTTCACGTCTCTAGCCCCCTATTCCTTGTCCGCGAAGACACCGAGGATGTCATTGGCGGCGGTTTGCATCGGTTGCTCGTTTTCAACATGAGCGACTTTGCGCTTGTCGAAATTATCAAGCAAATTGTTGATGGCCGGATCGACGATCTTAAAGAACGGAGCCGGAGCCAGACCGATCCAGAGCACGAAGACTGCAGGAATGGTCAGATAAATCCACTCACGGGCATTCAGATCTTTCCAGTCCTTTGCCACACTCGGCTTGCCCCATGCCATCTTCAACGACACACGGAACATATAAGCGGCTGCCAGAAGTGCTCCCGGCACGCAGAGCATACCGATAACAGTGGATTTCTGGAAAGCACCGACGAACACGAGAATTTCCCCCACGAACCCGTTGGTTCCAGGGAAACCGAGAGACGCCAGAGCCATGAGGCCCCAGAAGAACATGAAAGCGGGCAGATACTTGCCCAGCCCCATGTTGTCTTCGATATCGCGGCTGTGGCTGCGTTCGTAGACTGCGCCGATCATCATGAAGAGTGCGCCTGTGACGATACCGTGATTCAGCATCTGGAACAGTGCGCCTTCAACGCCGCGCACATTGAACAGGAATATGCCCAAGGTGACGAAGCCCATATGACCCACCGAAGAGTAGGCGACAAGTTTCTTGATGTCTGTCTGTCCCAGTGCGATCGCTCCGCCATAAATGATGGAGACGATGGAAATCGCGATCATCATCGGGGCGAAGTACTCACTGGCAGCGGGAGTCAGCGGCAGGCAGAACCGCAGGAAACCGTAGGTACCCATCTTCAACAGGACAGCCGCCAGTATGACGGAACCTGCTGAGGGTGCCTGAACGTGCGCTGCGGGCAGCCATGTATGGAACGGGAACATGGGCACCTTGATCGCAAAGGCCAGAGCCATTGCGAGGAACGCCCAGAACTGGAAGCGGAACGTAAACGTCTGCTGCATCAAATCCGGGATGGAGAAGGTGCCGCCCGTGATCCTGAAGGCCACGATGGCCGCCAGAAGCAGGGTCGAACCGGCAAGCGTGTACAGGAAGAACTTGATGGAAGCGTACTTCCGATCGTCGCCGCCCCAAACCGCGATAAGCAGATACATGGGGATGAGCATGGCTTCCCAGAACACGTAGAACAAGACCAGATCAAGTGCGCAGAACACGCCGAGCACTGCAGAGGTCATGAACAGCAGGCAGAAGTGGAATTCCTTCACCCGCTTGCCGATGTAGGTCCAGGAGCACATGACGCAGAGCGGAAGCACTGCGAGTGTCAGCCAGACCATGAGTATACTGATGCCGTCAACGCCGAGGTAATATTCCAGGCCCCATTGGTGGACCCAGTCCATACGCTCAACGAATTGGAATTCAGCGTTTGGTTGATATTGAAAGAGAGGCACGGCCAAGAGCAGCTCTATGAGGGACACCGCCATGGTGTACATCCTCACAACCTGCGGTGCGCGCAGGAAGAAGAGACCGCAAGCCGCGACCAGCGGGAATGCAATCAACAGTGTGAGTACCGGATATCCGAAGTCCAAAATTAGCTCTCCTTAGATTGTCCGGCTTAGCCGAAGTACCATACCAGGGCAAAAATGCCCAAACCAAGAACGGTGGCAAACGCCAGATAATCCTGCAAACGGGCAGTCTGGGCCTTGGCCCCTACCCTGCCGAGATATCTGACGGTATAGGCGCTTCCGTCCACCACTGTATCAATGCCCTTCTTGTCAAAGACGGACGTTCCGTCACCGGCACCGATCAAAGCCCGAAGGCCGACGGTCCGGTAAACCTCTGTCCAGACATCATCGATCTTGGATGCAGGCCAGCAGATCGCACGCATGGTGACGCGGCCGATCAGGCGGTAGAACCAGTCGAAGTCCAGATTGAGGAAGGAATGCGGCGTGATGATATTCCGGGTCAGGTAGAATGCCAGACCGGAGAAACCAAGCAGCAGACCGGAATTGATAACCTTATCCAGATGCCAGGGCTCGAACTGATGTTCCACCGCGAACGGCAGGAACTTGTACAGCATGTGCGGATACACACCCTGGGCTATGCAGAGCAGGCCGCAGATGGCCATGCCTACGTACATGTTGACCGGCAACGGTTTGATCTTGCCGGTATATTCTTTCTTACCGCCCCAGAACGCGAAGTACGGGAGCTTGATGCCGACCGAGATAAACGTACCGACTGCGGCAACTTCCATCCCGAGAGCCAGAATCGTGCGATGGGCCTCGGCCGCACCCGCGATAGTCATGGTTTTCGAGATAAAGCCGTTGAACAGGGGCATACCGGAGATCGACAGGGCTGCAACCATGTACCAGACCATGACCCAAGGCAGCTTGTAAGCCAGACCGCCGAGCTTATCGAGCTTGGCAGTGCCCACGGAGTACAAGATGGCGCCGGTGCCCATGAAGAGCAGGCCCTTATAAAGGATATGAGCATAAGCATGGGCCACTGCGCCGTTCAGCGTCATGGCTGTTCCGATGCCAATGCCCGCCACCATGTAACCAACCTGGGAAACGATGTGGTAGGACAGAATGCGTCGAGCATTGTTTTCGATACACGCGTAGAGCACGCCGAAGACAGCCATACAGGTCCCGGCAATGGCAAGGACTTCCCATCCGGCGAAACCTCGGCAGAGCACATACACTGCTGTCTTGGTAGTGAATGCACACATGTACACCGCACCGCATATTGAGGCGCGGGGGTATGCGTCCGGCAGCCATGCGTGCAGGGGCACAACAGCGGCGTTGACGCAGAAACCGGTCAGGATCAGCCAGTCATAATACTGTGCCGCAGCAGGATCAACGCCAACAAAGGCGAAGGAGCCGGTTGCCTTGTACTTGAGCAGCAGGCCCGCCAGCAGGAACAGCCCGCCGACAGTGTGGTACATGAAGTACCGGAAACCTGCGCCGACCGATTCCTTGGTCCGGGCCTGCCAGATCAGGAACGTGGAGCCGATGCTCATGAGTTCCCAGAACAGGAAGACCGTCAGCAGATCGCCTGCGAACACACAACCGAAACCACCGGCAACGTAGAGGGAGCCGCACACGAAGTGTCCTCTGTCCTCAACATGCATGCCGTAGATGGCACCGATAGTCGCGATGACCGCAAAAACCTGTCCAAAAACGATGGACAGTTTGTCCACGCGTCCGAGGACGAGAGTCTGGTCGAGGTATTCGATGGCACCGTACATCCCCGGCTCTACAGTCAGGATACTGTAAAGCGCGATAAGCGGGGCGATCAGGGCCAGAGCACCACGGAACGGTTTGTTCACCCAAAGAGAATTCGGGATGAACGGCACCAGCAGTGCAAAGGCGAGAAACGCCATGGAGGGATGGTAGAAACTAATCTCCATAATAGTCCTCCTTGCGTGCGATGAACGGCTGAATCACTTTTTTCATTATTACCACCATGCCAAGGCCGACAAAGAGTCCGAATCCGGCAAAGAATCCGGGGTACTTGTCGAGGCCGAAGTGCGGGTGATGCGTGACAAACGGAATATTAAGAACCAACAGAACGCCAAGTACGGCGAAGAAGATGATTCTCCACGTCTTCCAGTTGTCTCTCCATTTGGCGAGGAGTCCGCCTAATCCTTCTTGACTCATATTTTCCCCCTAGAACTTGCCCAGAATGTTGACGAAGTTCAGGAAAGTCTGCGGATACAGACCCAAGAACAAGGATATGGTAGCTGTGACGCACAGCGGCACAACCATTGTCATCGATGCCTCATTGTACTGACCGATGTTGGCCTCCGGGTCCGGTGCCTTGAAGAAGGCGCGGTACAGGATGGGCACGAAGTAACCGGCATTGAGCGCCGTACTCAGCAGCAGCATAACCAGAAGCGCCATCTGGCCGGACTCGAGAGTACCGTTGACCAGATACCACTTCGACACGAAGCCGCATACCGGCGGCATGCCGATCATGGACAGCGAAGCCAGACCGAAAGCCCCGAAGGTCCATGGCATTCTGCGTCCCAGACCGTTCATGAGGCTGATCTTCTTGAGGTGCGTGACGACGTAGATGGCGCCCGCGCCCATGAAGAGTGTGATCTTGGAGAAGGCGTGGTGAGCGATATGCATTACACCGCCCTGCACTGCCGAATCCGCCAGCATGGTGACACCGACCACGACATAGGACAGCTGCGCGACCGTCGAATAGGCCAGCCGCGCCTTGATGTCATCCTTTGTCAGCGCAATGAACGAGGCGACCACAAGAGTGAATCCTGCGATATACGCTGTGCCGATAGCCAGACTGGTATCACCGAGTGGTGTACCCGGCGCACCGACATAAATCTGACTAAGAGTCAGAAAGCCGGCGGTCTTGGTTCCGAAAACGGACAGGACGATACGGCAGACACAATAGACACCGGCCTTAACAACGGCCACTGCATGCAGCAAAGCCGAGACCGGAGTCGGTGCGACCATTGCCGAAGGAAGCCAGTTGTGGAACGGCATGAGAGCCGCCTTGCCGATACCGAAGATAAACAGCCAGTATGTCAGCGCCACCAGTCTCGGATGCTCGGCAACGACCTGATCGGAGAACATGCCATTGACGATGTCTGCCAGATGGAAGTCCAGATTACCGACCAATACGTAAGTCAGCACCATGGCAGGCAACAGGAAGAGCTTGGAAGTACCCATCAAATAGACAATGTACTTGCGCGCTCCGGATTTAGCATCCGCATCCTCATGGTGATAGACCAGAGGATACGTGAAGACGGTGATAATCTCGTAGAAGAGATACAGAGTGAACACGTTGGCGGCCAGTGCCACACCCACGGCACCGAAGATGGCGACCGCGAAGCAGACATAATATCTGGTCTGTGCGTGTTCATTGAGTCCCCGCATGTAGCCGATGTTGTAACTGGTCACGAAGAACCAGAGGAACGGTGCGATCAATCCGAAGATCATGCTCAGACCGTCCGCAGCGAACGCGATGGATATACCGGGGAGTATTGTTGTTACATGGTAATACCAGACATCACCACGAAGAATCGCGGGAGCCATCATCACCATCGTGGCAAACGTCAGTGCGGCAGCGACGAAGCTGACGGCCTCACGTCTGTTTTCATCATGTCGGTTGAGCCAGACAAAGAGCGGTGCGATAAGTGTAATCACCACCGGCAGCAGAATCCGGGCACTTTCTATGGTAACCCCATTCATCATAGCTATTCCTTCAAGGTAGTGATGTCACTGGTTCGAGCGGATTTAAACCGCCTTGCAACAACGACGACTATCGCCAGCACAAGCGTGGCTTCGGCTGCGGCAAGCCCCATGACGAACAGGGTGCCGAGCTGGCCGAGAACCGCGCTGTAATCCGTCAGCTGAGCAGCTGCCACAATGGACAACCCTGCGCCATTGAGCATCAGCTCAACGCAGATCAGCATACCGACAAGGCTTCTCCGCTGAGTCAGGCCGAACAGGCCCGCGCACAGCAAGATCAGCGCGACGATTTGATACAGTGTCAGGGCACTCATCTATTTCTTCCCCCTCTTTTCCCAAGTCAGGAGCACGGCGCCGGACATGGCGACCATGAGGATGACCGAGATAAGTTCAAAGGGCAGGAAATACGAACCGAGAAGCCCTGCGCCCAGTTGCTTGATGGTGACCTCAGTCGGAACAGCCAATGATTCGACGGGCTTCGTCATGACCAGCCAGCCGAGAATGGCCGCCGGTGTCATGGTCGCAGCCAGACCGAACACGTATGTTTTCATGGGTGCGTCGCCGGATTCATCACCACCGCGCTCTGCCCGTGTGAGCATGATCGCGAAGAAGATGAGCACGCTGACCGCCCCCACATAAATGAGCAGTTGCATGAATGCCATAAACGGCGTTGCCAGCAGCAGATACATCCCGGCTACACCGACGAGGGTGGTAATCAACCCCGTAAGCGCCCGGACCAGACTCTGGCTGGACACTGCGACTATGGCTCCGCCCAGAATGACGAGCGTGTAGACGCAAAATGCGACTTTTGCCATAACTTCCATATTAAGCCTCCTTCTCCGCCGCAGCCGGTTTGGCTTCGGTTTTGGGAGCAGACGCAGAAAGCTTCGTAGCCTGCTCCTTGAGCCGGGCGAGAAGATCTATATTCATCTCCTTCCGGGAAGTGGCGACCCAGTACATGTTGTTCGAGAACTTCAAGGACTTGGCCGGGCAGTTGTCGATACACGTTCCGCACAGACTGCACAGGGTGTAGTCGTACATGAACTTGGCCGGGTTCTTCGGAGCCTTGGGCTTCTTGAATTTTTCACCGGCCTCTTCGCACCGTTTCTTTTCCGCTTCCTGCTCGGGCGTCAGCTTGGGAGCCTTCTGCTTGACGAGCTTGAGACATTTGCTCGGACAATTGGTCACGCACATCATGCAGGAAATGCATTTGGGCATGGCCGGGTCCTTGGGTTTACCAATCAACTCGACATGTCCGCCGTACGTGGACAGGTTCTCGTCATCAATGACTTCGCGCGGATAGTGAACCGTAATCAGGGGCTTGCAAAAATACTTACCCGTGACCTTGAGGCCCACAATGAGACTCCAGCAATCCTTGATCGGCTGTATGATGTGCTCTTTAATGATACTCATATGACACCCCTACAGCTTGATGATGAGTGCCGTTGCCAGCAGGTTGAATGTGGCGAGCGGCAACAGCCATTTCCAATTGAGATTGAGCAGTTGGTCGAACCGTACGCGGGGGTAGGTCCAACGGGCCCAGATCATGACGAACAGGAGTGCATAGGTCTTGAGCAGCATCCACCACCAGCCCTCAAACCCCGGTATGGGACCTTGGAATCCACCAAGGAAGAGGACGGAACAGACGGAGCACATGACGACCATGTAACCGTATTCAGCCATGAAGAAGAGACCGAAGCCCATGGCCGAATACTCGGTATGGAAACCGGCGGTCAGTTCGGACTCTGCTTCTGCGAGGTCGAACGGGGCGCGGTTGGTCTCGCCGAACATGGCGATAATGAACACGATGAAAGCCAGCGGCTGTTTCCAGATGATCCAGTTGCCGATATGGCCTGCCTGCATGTTCGTAATTTCAGTCAGGTTCAGGGTGCCGGTCATAAAGGTAATGGCCAGAATCGTAAGCAGAAGCGGAATTTCGTAGGCAACGGTCTGTGCAACGGCACGAGCCGCACCGAGAATGCCCCACTTGTTATTGGAACCCCAACCCGCAAGAATCAGCGCCAGACCATTGAAACTGGAAAATGCCAGAATCAGCAGCAGGCCGAGATTGACCTCCAACCCGGTGAGAGTCGGACCGTACGGGATGGGCATGTAAAGAAGAAGCACCGGAATCATTGACAGAATCGGAGCCAACCAGAAGAGGAAGCCATCCGCGTTGTCAGGAGTCAGGAGCTGCTTGCCCATGAGTTTCAAGCCGTCGATGAGCGGCTGGAGAATACCGTGGGGGCCGACTTCGAACGGACCGGGCCTGCGCTGAATGTGGCCCGCGAATTTACGTTCGCAATAGACCAACACCAGAGCGTTGAGTCCCAGCCAGACCATTGCCCCGACAACGGCGATGACCAGCGGTATCAGATTTTGCATAAATGAATTCATTGATTCCCCCTACCTGTCGATTTCCGGGATAATCAGATCAAGGCTTCCCAGAATAGCGACAGCATCGGCCAGGATGGTTCCTGTTGCGGCCTCGGCAAACGCATTCAAGTTGGAGAAACCCGGTGCGCGCAGCTTGACGCGATACGGAACCTTGGTGCCATCGGAAACGACGTAAACACCGATTTTGCCTCGACCACCTTCGACGTTGAAGTATGCTTCCCCTGCCGGCGGCTTCATGGACGGCTTGGGGGCCTTCTTCACGATATGCCCACCTTCCGCGCTATCCAGTTGCTCAAGCGCCTGCTCGATAATGCGCATGCTCTGCTCCATTTCAGCGACACGGACGTGATAACGGCCGGCCGAACAGGCAGAGTCCTGCGTCGGGATATCAAAGTCGAACCGGTCATAAACCGAATACGGTTCGTCCTTGCGAAGATCGTAAGGAACGCCTGCACCACGAACGACAGGACCGGTACAGCCATAACGGCGGCACATGTCCTGATCGATGATGCCGATACCCTCGATACGTTTACGCAAGATAATGTTGTCAGTGACAAGATCCTTGTACATGGGCAGTCGCTCGCGGAAGTGCGGGATGAATGCTTTCATCATCTCAATACACTTGTCGTCGAGGTCCATCTGCACGCCACCGACGCGGAAATTGCTGTAGGTCAGCCGGGAGGCTGACGGCCTCTGGAGAATATCCAGCAGCATTTCACGATCATCAAATGCGTACATGATGGGAGTGAACGCCCCAAGGTCGAGAATATAGGCACCCCACCAAAGCAGGTGGGAGGTAAGGCGGTTGAACTCGGTCATGATGACCCGCAGATATTCCGCGCGTTCAGGCACCTCAATGCCCATCAGTTTCTCGACTGCGCCCACATAGGCCCAGTTCCAGGCCATTGCGTGACCATAATCCACGCGACCCATATTGGGGATGAATCCACCCCAGGTTTGTGTTTCGCCCATTTTTTCATGCATGCGGTGCAGGTAGCCCAATACGGGCTCGGCGCGGACGATATATTCGCCATCGACCTCGATCACAATACGGAGCACACCATGCGTTGACGGATGCTGCGGTCCCATATTGATAATCAGGGTCCCGTCCTGCTTCCCGGCCTCGAACTTCTGGGTGTAGAAATCACCCTTCATCTGGTCCAGATTTTGGTAAGCCGACATAAACTCTCAGTCCGGTTGTAAGACCGACCGGTTGCCCCGGCCTACGCGTCGGAGGCCTCCTCGGCCTCCGCTTCCGCAAACAATTCTTCTATTTCCTTATTACAGGAAACGACCTCACCAAGACTCAGGAGGTCCTTGACGGACTTCCGCACTTTGGCAGTCTTGATGAGAGGATGGACGTCCACATCCTCGGCCGGCATCAAAAGCGGCACGAGATTGGGGTTCCCCTCGAAGTTGACACCGTGGAAATCACGGGTTTCCCGCTCATGCCATTCCGCACCATGAAAAATCGGTGCGATGGACGGCACGGTCGGATTGTCCTTTGAGACAAAAACCCGGAGCGTCACACGCTCATCGATAGTCCAGCGGTTGAAATGGTAAAGCACCAAAAAACCCTCTTCAACGTCCAGAGCAAGGACATCTTCGAGGGAGTATTCGGCTTCGTACAATTTCCGGGCAGCATTCACTATCTGTCCGGGGGCCAGAAAGATCGACCAGACATGACCGGTCGTACCTTTGTCCTGTTTTGCCACACATTGTGTCGGGATGCCTTCAAGCACTTGCAGCATGGATTAACCCTCCACTTCAGTGGCCACAGGCCACCAGCGCTTTCCGGTTATGATCCGCTGCAACTGGAAGAAGCCTTCAAGCAGCCCTTCCGGCCTGGGCGGACAACCCGGGACATACACGTCGACGGGAATAAGCGTATCCACGCCTTCGACGACATTGTAATTATCCTTGATCTTGAAGGGACCACCGGAAATGGCACAGTTGCCCATGGCGATGACCCACTTGGGTCCGGGCATCTGCTCATACAGCCTCACGACTGCCGGAGCCATCTTCTTTGTGACAGTCCCTGCGACGATCATGACGTCGGCCTGACGCGGTGACGGACGAAAAACCTCCGCCCCGAAACGGGCCATGTCAAACCTCGCCATACCGGTAGCCATCATTTCGATGGCACAGCATGCGAGGCCGAACGTCATGGGCCACAGCGACATGGAGCGACAAACATCGAGAATTTCCTGCGCCAACTGAATGTTGACGATCGGCGGATCCATATACTGGGCATCCGCCGTCAGGAATTCGCGTTGCACTACTGAATCCTGCGCGGCCATGTAAACACCCCCTTCGCCCAAAAATAGACGACGGAAAGAATGAGGAAGAAGAGGAAGATGAAAACCTTTACGAACGGCACCCAGCCCTCGGCATCAATATACGCCGTGGACACGGGGAAGAGGTAAAGAACATCCACATCAAAAGCGAGGAAGATCAGAGCGTATACATAATAAGATACGCCCCACCTCGCCCAGGAGCTGCCATAGGGAACCATGCCGCACTCATACGGCATTCCTACGTCCCCACCCCGCGCCTGCGGAGCCAGCAGCTTGGCTAAGATCAAAGGCCCGAGAGCGAAAAGAAGCCCTGCGAGCAAAAAGAGAATCATTGCAAAATGCAGCCAGTTAAAAACCATACCCAGTCCTTTGGCCTAAGATTGCGAAAAATCTGGAAAGAATACTTTTATTTCCAAGATTACCGACATCCATGCCCCGAAACAAGAACCAAGTCAAGTACATTGCCCTTTTTTTCGCGAAGTCTCATGCATGTAAGTTGCCAATTTATTTGGCACCAGTGACTTTCTTGAGAAAGTCCAGAGTTGCCACTTCACACTTTGCCCATCGCTATCCCGGAAACGAAACACTATTGCCAACCCACAAAAAAAAGGCGCTTTGCCGAAGCAAAACACCTATCATGAACACCGTACATTAAATAAAATCTATGTCGCTCCACAGACCGATTTGAATGTGCCGAACCTGTCGCCGCCTCTTTTTTTAGCCCCGTACATGGCGGCATCAGCCCGACTGATAAGCGTCACGCTGTCCTTGCCGTCGGTCGGATAATAACTGATCCCCACCGTAGCGCCGACCAATATTCGTTCACTCTCGATCTCGAACGGCTCATTCATGACGTCAATAAGGCTTTTCGCCACGACCTCGGCCCCGCTTTCATCATCTATATTGCTCAACAAAACACCGAATTCGTCACCGCCAAGACGAGCCAGTGTGTCGGACTCACGAATACGCCCCTCAAGACGCTTCGCGACCATCCGCAACAACTCGTCACCGACCGAATGCCCATAGGTATCATTGACCTTCTTGAACTCGTTCAGATCGACAAACAGAACCGCTGCCAACACATCATAGCGCTTTGCCGCAGCAAGGGCATGCTCAAGACGGTCAAAAAAGAGATGACGATTGGGAATACCGGTCAGACTGTCCACTGTAGCGAGATGCTTGAGTTCCTGCTCTTGCCTCTTACGCTTGCTGATATCCTCAAGCACTCCCTCAACAAGCTCAGTCTCGCCATCGGTAGACTGGACCAATCGGGAACTCTCTGAACACCAAATGACCGATCCGTCTTTACGACGGGCGCGGTACTCGAAATTCGAAACAAAACCGTCACGCCGCAAAAGCTCAAGATATTCCCGACGCTCACACTCGTCACTCATGATCGTCTCACGCAAATTACCGACGCCGATCATCTCTTCCGCTGAGTCGTAACCAAACAGTCGAACCATGGCTGGATTGATCTCACGAAAAACACCATCCACCGAACTCTGGAAAATCCCTTCTACCGCCCGTTCGAAAATGGAACGAAACTTCTCCTCGGCATGACGAAGCGCCTTTTCCGATTGTTTCCGATGGTCAATCTCCCGCTCAAGCAACAGCTTCTGTTGATTCATTTGAAGAAAAACCTGCACCTTGCTTTTGAGCGTCTGTACATCAACAGGACGAAACAGATAATCCACAGCTCCGGTCTCATAGCCCTGTCTGACATTCTCATCGTCCTGAAAAATGGCGGTGATGAAAATGATGGGCACATGACGCCCGCGCTCCAGATCCTTGATCTGCAAGGCAGCTTCATAGCCATTCATACCGGGCATCTGAATATCAAGAAGAATGAGGGCGAAGTCAGTATTTCTGACCAGCTCAACGGCCTCAATTCCACTCTTGGCCTGCACGACCTCACACCCATCCTGACCGAGCATATGATCAAGCAAGGCTAGATTTGTCTGAGAATCATCAACAATAAGAACTTTCTGTTTCTGGCCGGTCATAAACCTACCCCACTCAGGCCGATGCAACCGTTACTTTGGAAAGACACACCGCGCCGTCTTCACGCGGCTCAGCCCGCAAGACAAAGTCAAATCGATTCAAGCTCATACACAGTTCAAAATCACGTTCCGGAGCATACTCCTTTGACTCGTCGAAGAATTTTTCAGCGCTATCAACGCCAGCAAGAAATTTTTTCAGAGTCTCAAAGCTGTTCGGATAATCTTCCAATTCATTCTTTATATACATGGCACACATCATGTCTTCCTGCGCACGCATGCTTCCGCCGGTCCCCATGGCAACCAGAGTTACGACCTCAGGCTGTTGTTCCCGGATGTACTCAACGATAGCCCCGGCGTTCACAAAAGAGCCGGTGATAATCTCGTCAGCCTGCACGGCTCCAACCAGTCCCTGCGTTCCGGCACTGGTCGTATGCACAACGGTCTTCCCGGAAAAATCAACTTCCTCGATTTCAGCAGGAGAATTTCCGTAATCAAACCCTTCAACCTTTATGCAATCCCGTTCGCCCACGAGAATACCGGTATGATCAACGGCCAGCTTCCGGGCAAGATCGATTTCCCCCACAGCGAAGTACTTTTCAACGCCGTTATCCACAGCATAGCAAGCGACTGAGAACGCCCGAAAGACGTCAATGACGACAACCAACCCCTTGGCTCTTCGAGCACCTTCAATGCATTCGACAACATTAACAATCATTTATCGCAAACCATCCGTTGAAATTTTTTAAGAAAACTTGGCACGTCAAAAAAGCAGCGTCAACAACTTGAATCAAATACTTTTCCACACCAAATTCACTTTTCGCAATAATCACGTTTAATCGCCATTCATCGCATTTATTTAAAAAATCCAGCATACCCAATTGACAAAACGATACTTTTTTTGCAACCCATTGGGGATGAACAAAAAACGCGTTCTCGTCACAGGCGGCTCCGGCTTTCTCGGCTCACACATATGTGAACGGCTTCTTGCCAAAGGGCATGAAGTCATCTGTGTGGATAATTTCTATACAGGCCGCAAAGATAACATCCTTCACCTGATGGATAATCCCTATTTCGAAATCATCCGCCACGACGTGACGTTTCCGCTCTACGTCGAAGTTGACGAAATCTATAATCTGGCCTGTCCTGCCTCCCCCATCCACTATCAGTTCGATCCGGTGCAGACCACAAAAACATCAGTACACGGTGCCATCAACATGCTTGGCCTTGCCAAGCGCATCAAAGCCAAAATATTTCAGGCATCAACCAGTGAAGTCTACGGCGACCCGGAAGTTCACCCGCAGACAGAAGATTACTGGGGTAACGTCAATCCCACAGGAATCCGATCTTGCTACGATGAAGGAAAACGTTGCGCCGAGACCCTCTTTTTCGACTACAACCGCCAGCACAACCTTCGCATCAAGGTAGGACGCATCTTCAACACGTATGGTCCCCGCATGGCCATGGACGATGGCCGAGTCGTCTCCAATTTCGTTGTACAGGCACTGCGCGGTGAAGATATTACGGTTTATGGAAAAGGGGAGCAAACCCGCAGTTTCTGTTATGTAGACGACCTCGTCGACGGCATCATCCGTCTCACGGAAGAAACTCCCGACGAATTCACAGGCCCGATGAACCTCGGCAACCCTGACGAATTTACCATTCTCGAACTCGCCAAGACAGTCACAGAACTGGTCAATTCCAAATCCAAAATAGTTTTCAAGGATCTGCCCGCCGACGATCCCATGCAACGCAAGCCAGACATCACCCTCGCCAAGAAAACACTCGGCTGGGAGCCGCGAATTCCGCTCCGCGACGGTTTAATCAAGACCGTGGAGTACTTCGACGCATTATTGAAAAAACTTTAGAGGCAAAAGAAACATCCGAATTTGAAGAGCGCTCTATGACAAGGGCCGAGCACAAGCTGTTTCAAACTCAGGGACGTGCTGGATATTCTTCCTGTGGCCAAGAATAAGGTAGCAGTAAGAAGAACTATCCGATTGTTCGTCTCAAGTCCTTCATCAGCCCTTCCAAATCCAAACAGTAGCGCAGGGCCACTTCTTCCACGGTCTTAAAAAGGGCCTGACAGAGCAGGCATTCCCCAGCCTGCTCCCCCCAGGCACGAAAGACTGCTTCCGTGCCTGGATGCTGGCGCACTATCTCAAGCAACACCATATCCGACGAGATATCCTGCTCATGCCGAGTCATTTTTTCATGGCTCGTGACAAAGCTGCAGGGATATGAGGTATCAGATCGCGAATCTGAGAACTGGGTACAGGATTGGCGAGTTGCCCTGCATACCGGTTGGCTTGGGCTGCGATGTGAGCGGCTTCAGGGACAGGCAAGCCGTACTCGATCAAGGCACATGCCATGCCAGTGACCGTATCTCCGGTGCCGCCCATGGCCTCCATGGCCTCCTCGGATGGACCGGTCACGCTAAACAGTTCGCCAGACCTGTCTGCAACGACATCCACGCTTCCCTTGACCAGCAGGCAGGCTGCCGCGTTGCTATGAACATAAGCCCGTTCAATCAAATCTGGTATCCGACTGTTGTCCTGTAAAATGAATCCTCTGGTATAAAACGGGTGAGGTGCAGTCTCGTCGGCAAGAAAGGCCAGTTCTCCGGCATCCGGAGTAAAAAGGTCATAAGCTGATGCTTCGCCGCTCATCTTGGCCGCGTACATGAACCCGGCATCTGCGATGAGCTTTGGCTTGGGATGCATTTCCTGCACGGTCAGCAACACCTTGTTGTGCCAATCCACATCAGGCTGAAGGTAATGAAAGGCAAGTGTACTCAACTTCCGTTTCGGCAGAACATCCACCAGATGGGCATACAGTCCTCGACTCCCCTTGCCCAGCCCTTCATCACCCACGAGAAAAGCATGAGGCAAAGGAATGCCCAAATGAAGACACGCCTGTGCCGTTGCCCCCAAAAGGGCTGGAGTGCCCCGGTCAGGAGCAATGATACGATCATCCACTCGCAGGGAGTTATCCACCAGTTCCACTGGAGCATCAAGAATCGGAACACTCAGATCAGGGACGGTACCTACTATCGCGAGCATTGACGTATTATCTCCTCATAGGCGAGATCAAGGGCGTAGCCGCACAAGGTATGCCCAATACTGCGCGGGGCAGGAGCATCATCCAGAGTATGGCCAATCAAACGAGTGGCGATATACGGCACATCCGGGCATCCCCCACCCGAAACATTCACGATGGTCCGAGTGGATTTTTCCACTGTGATCTTCATGTTGGCCGCACGCACCATGAGATACTCCCCGAAATCCTTTGTATGAAACAGATCCACGGGCGAAAGCAGAGGGCCGGTTACAGGCACACTCTCCAAGGGAGGAATGCCAGCTTCTCCCAGACTACGCAGGATGTTCAATTTTTCAATAAGCGGAAATTCCACCACCAGATCACACCCTTTCTGGATTTCTGGAGGCGGTCCCATGACCTTGATGTCCCACCCGTCTGCCTTGAGGATCTTTTCCGCCCGAATCACTTCGCTGGTGTGATCAAAGACAAGAAGCCCCCGACTCACCCGCGAGCTAGTCGCCGGTGAGGGAGGGCTTTTTCTAAACAGATTCAAAAAAGACAAGGCTAGTCTCCGAACAATCTCAGGCGATATTCGCCAGCGCCTTCTTCATCGATGGACGCAACAGCCCATCCCTTGCCCTGCACTGCGCGGGAAATATTTTCCTTTGCAGCATCGGTATCCACCAGAACTTCGAGTTTTCCCGTTCCCATGGCTTCAATTTTTTCCAAAGTATCCAGAACGGGCTGGGGGCAGGAAAGCCCTCGTGCGTCTATGACTTCACTCATGATATTGCTCCTTATGCCTTTTTGCGCATTGTAAAACCGATGAACAGGCAGACTGCCAACCCGATAATCACGGCGGCTATGCCGTGTGGGCCAACGCCCTTGGGAGAACTGGCCAGACCGAAGTTGTGTGCAAAGCCAGCCCCAACGATCATACCGAACACAAACACTGCGGCATCGCCGTCACCTTCACCAGCCATGAAAAGCTGCCGTCCGGGACACCCGCCAGCAAGAGCAAAGCACAGGCCGGCCAAAAGCATTCCGGCAAAGTTCCAAATTGCCTGAGAATGCGCCACGGGCTGATGCTCAAATCCCATATTAAACTGGCCGAGAACCAGATTCATGGCAAAAGCGGCTGCAAGCAGAGCGACAACGCCTACCAGCAAATGAACCTGTTTGAACAGGATCAGGTCACGAAATGCGCCCATGGTGCAGAAACGACTGCGCTGGGCAATGGCACCGACCAACAGGCCTACGCCCAAGGAAATCAAAAGAGGCGCATGCATGGCTCCGGGGCCCTTGAGGCTGTAGAGCAACACACCTGATTTGGCCTGACCGTCTATCTGGGGATAAATAAGCATGAGAAGCAGCAGCCCGACCATGACCAAAGGCATGAGAAGACCGACCGAAGTATAGGTCTTCTGGCTGCGTCCCAAATTATAGCCTTTACGGAAAAACAACGTGCCGATCCAGATACCGGCGATGAGTCCGGCCAGTCCGATTACGGCATTCAGGTCACCGCCCGCCAGTCGAAGCAGAGCACGCCACGGACATCCGAGGAATACCAGAGCACCAATCATGGCGAACACGCCGAGAATGAAACGGACGATGGGAGCCGATCCGGCCCGTGGCCTGAAGTCACGTCCGAGAAATGCGGCGATCATCGCACCGAGTACGAACCCGATAATCTCAGGACGCATATACTGAACCACACCTGCCCGATGCAGGCCGACCGCTCCGGCAATGTCGCGCTCAAAGCAGGCCACGCAGATTCCCATGTTACCGGGGTTACCCAGATACTGTAGCAATGCCGCGAAGATACCTATTATCAATCCAACGGCAACGATGCCTTTTCGTGTGGCAAAAAAATTGTTCATGTCCTCACTCCATTTGTTGACCTTCATTTTCGACAACACGCCCCCGTATTGTCGCAGCAAGAACATAGCCAGAAGCCACTGCACGGACCAATTGTTTCTTTAGGCGATTATCGATAGACGACATAGACAAAGTCTATAGACCAAAGCCTTTCCATCGTTTTGACACCAAACTTCATGAAACAAAAAAAATACGAATCTCCGCGCGCAGCCTAAATATGAGGTAAGCAAAGTGAACTGTCAGAAGGACGTACTTTGCAACAAAACGAAAAATGGCAGGGATAAAAAAATAACCGTTCGTGGACTCAAGTGATTGCCCAGACAAAACAGAAAAAGCCGGAATGCCCCCGGCTTTTCTCATAAAAATCAGATACCCAATGTCTCCCATAATCGAGGAGCCAAGGCTTCAACGCTGTACTCTTCACGTATCTTACGGTGGGCAGCCGTAACCATGGTTTGACGCAACGGTTCATCTTCCAGAAGCCGTAAAATACAGCGTTTCCAATCAGCTTCGCTCCGCACCAAGAAACCATCGATTCCATGATCGACAATCTCGGCTGCACTGCCGACACCGGACGCGACGACGGCAACGCCGGACGCCATGTAACGCAACACGTCAATCCCGCTGGCAGCTCTTGTCCATTCATTTCCATCCAGAGGAACCAACCCGACATCCATGGTCTGCAACTGCTCCAGCTCCCGTTCCTCCGACCAAGTAGACCAAAAAACGTATTCCTGCCCGGGTCCTGCATACGGCCTGCCGGAGACTACGGAGAACTGAAAAGAACCGGCCTCGGGAGCCAACGAACCGAGCGCACATCTCAATTGCTCCGGTTCGGCACGATCACCGATCCAGCCGACAACCGGCATATCGCTTTTATTTTTACCGGAACGCAGGGTGTACGCCTCCGTATCAACGGCCGTCGGGAGAACATGAACCTCATTCTGCCACGCCGAAATTCTGTCAGCCAACGCCCGATTGTCCACAATGCACAAATCTGCGGCACGACACAGTCGCTCAAACCGCCAGACGACCTTTGAATGTCCCATGGAACAGCCCAGCCTGCCGACATTCCCCGGCAGCATCCATACCGCATCGGAAAAATCATATACCAATCGGTCACACACCCGCTTAACGGCTTGTAACTCAAGGGTGGACAACAGTTCTCTGTGAACAACGTAAACGTCAGCCTTCGGAAGACGACTGAAGAAGATGCAACGCCCCAGAAAAGAAAGCGGCACGGCTTTCCAGAAGACATCCATTCCTCGCGCACAAGCATGCTCGACAAACGGAATCACTCTAAATCGGGCGTGAGAACGCTGTGTCCCGGAAGGGACGAGAAACATGACTTTCATATAAACATCAGCAAACGGATTGCTCGATCATTTCAATATAAGGTTCCAACCCGGAAGTCACATCCTCAGGCCATTCAAATGGCGCAGGGCTGGGTTCTTCAGACACACGAAGCATGATTTCCGCCAGGGCAGGCACATCTGCCGGATCCTCAAAGACCCACTTCTCCGGCAGGAAAAAGGCACTGCCGTTCAGGTTGCTCGACACAACCCTGCAACCGCACGCCAAGGCTTCAAGAACGGCATTGGAACAGGCATCATAAAACGTTGCCAGAACAAACACGTCCGCCCTTCGATAAAAACTGGGCATGTCCTCGACTTTCCCGAAAAACCGGACACGATTTTCAACGCCTAACTGTTTCGCAAGACGTTGATATTTCCCCGACTTGCGACCGCCAGCCACATGCAGCACGAAATTTTCCGGCAGTCTGGTCAACGATTCAATCAGATAGCGGACACCCTTGAGCGCAAAATTGGTTGCGGCAGTCGCAAGAACGACCTGCTCCGCTCCGACACCGGCTTCGGAACGCAACCGCTGGCGTTCCTCTTCGGAAACCGGCGAAAAACGACTGAGGTCAGGACGATTGTATACAACGTCGATATCTTCGCACGTCAGATGCGGATGAGCCTGAACAGTCCAGTCACGGACACGATGGGACACGGCGACGATACGCTTTGTGCGGCGCATACGTATATCGTCAAGGATATGTATAACCCAGTTTACAGGGGAGATGCGACGACGAAACATCTTGAAACTACGAGCAAAACCTTTTGGCCAAGCACGTTTGGAAAGCTGCCAGAAAAGAGAAATCGAACCTCCGCCAAGACGGAGAATATCCTGATTAGCGGTATTCCCCATGCCGAATACGAGATCGTAATCACCCTTTTTCCGCATGCGCTCGGACATGAAAGCGAACCACAACGTCTTGATGAGACGCATTCCTCCGAAACGGCCGACAACAACAGGATTGACGCCCGCAGGCGGCTCCCCTTCACATCGGGCGCATATGAAATCAACAGAATGTCCGCGGGCAGCTAACGCCTCGCTCAGCCGCCAAGCAAAGGACTCAGCCCCGCCGTACCGGCTCAAACGCGGCATAACGACCGCAACTCGCGCTTTTTTATCATGTGTAGCCATAGGGTTATCCTTGTGAACCATATTTCGAAGTTTGACAAGATGCACATGGTTGCCGAAGCAGGGGAAGACGGGTATGTGTCCGAAAAACAACGTCCTGAGGAGTTTCATGTTTTTTCTGACCCCCACCCTTGACCTCAAACTGTTCCTGCTCGTTAATCAGGAATGGCGCAATGAACTGTTCGACATCATCATGCCGATCCTTTCATCCATGTCCGTCCTTCTGGTTGCCATTGCCCTGTGTATCATCGTTGCCGTCATCAAGGGCGGCAAAAAGCAGGTCATTTTCTTCCTCATCCTTCTGGTAGGGATGGGGCTGTCGGATTTCACCACCAACATCGTGAAAAAGCAGGTCAACCGCGCCCGACCGCACAATGTCGTGCCGGGCACCCACCACCAGCTGCACGGTTACTGGCAGCAACTCCCCAAAGATTTTGTCCAGACCCAACCGGGCGGCACGTCCTACCCTTCCGGCCACAGCGCCAACACCATGTGTCTTGCCGTTCTGATGATGCTCATCTGGCCAGCACTCAAGAAATGGCCTTTGCTTCTGCCTGTTCTGGTAGGGTATTCCCGCCTGTATCTGGGAAAGCATTATCCCACGGATGTCATCGGAGGATGGTTGATGGGGGCTGTTGTCGCGACAGCAGTCTGGCTTATCTGGAAACACACTCTCAGTCAGCGAGTCTTCCCGAAAGATCAGTCTTCCTGATCCTCAAAAAACACACCTGCTTCGGCGGCTTCGGCCTTATAGCTGCGATACACTGCCATGCCGATCCAGATGGATACCGCGAACAGAATCACGCCCATGCCGATGGACAGTACGATGCCGGTCGTGGACTCCTTCTGCATGCCTGCGCCGAAAAGAGCGAAAATGAAATTCTGCGGAATGTAACCGATCGTCGAGCCAAGAATAAACGGCATGAGAGGAATCGCACTGATGCCTGCGGCCAGATTGGTCAGCACGTTGCTGCCAAGCGGAAAAAAACGAATGGCAAGCGCGGTCTTGAACGGCTTATGACGCAGGAATCCGTCAAAACGCATTATACGCCGCCCCATCAGCCGTGAAATGAAATCACGTCCACCCCAACGGGCAAAACCGGCCGCCAACGCACAACCGATTCCGGTTCCCAAGGTGGCAAGAGCCGTACCGCTGACCGCTCCAAAGGCAAAGCCTCCCATGAAAGCGACAAGCTGACGCGGCAGCCCGACCGCCGTAAAAACGGCACCAACTCCGAGAAAAATAAATATGGACAGAGGGCCGGAACCGAGAACATGCTCACTGAACCACTGGGTATCCTTCAGCATGTCATTTACGCCCGTCATCCGGGCGAGGTACACGGCAAGTCCGAGTCCGGCCAGCATGATGAGGCCCTTGACTGCGGCCTTGAAGCCTTTGTTGTCCTTGCTTTTATTTGTCATGTCCGACTTTCTGCATTCGATAATAAAAAACGATCAGGCAACACTGCCCCAAGAAAAAAAGCGGATCACGCTGCATCACGGCATATGCGAGACCGGCCAAAGCTGAACCGTAAAGGACGGCAGCAGCACTGCGTGCCACGGGTTGTACCTCTTTCCGGCGCATCCGTACAATGCAAAATCGCACGAAGAAGCCCCCCTGAACACATACCGTGAGGGCCAAAAGCCACCAGAAGGCGGGCAACTGCATGGATTACTTCTTTTCCTTCACCGAATAGCCGATGTGCCTCTTTATAAGCCACTGCACGCCGATGAGGTCATAAATTCCAGCCATGGCACGATCAAGCGTGCCATACTTGGACACACCGCTGAACCGCTCACGATGGTTAACTTTGACTTCCTTGATTCGAGCGCCCTGCACCTTCATGAGGATGGGAAAATAGCGATGCATGTTCTTGAAACGGGGCAACCGCATGAGCATGTCCCGCCGCATGATCTTGAGCGAACATCCGGTATCACGCACGCCGTCATCCACAATGAAGTCACGGATGGCATTGGCAATTTTCGAAGAAATTCTTTTTATGAAGGTATCCCGACGCTTGGCCCGCCAGCCGATAACCATTTCACATTCATCTCCAAACAGTTCGAGCATGGCCGGAATATCAGCCGGATCGTTCTGCAGGTCGGAATCCATGGTTATGATGATGTCGGAATCGGCAGCGTCAAATCCGGCACAGAAAGCCGCAGACTGCCCCCGATTGTCGGCAAAGGCCACATATCTGACTTCGTCATGGGCCTCGGCCAGTTTCTGTATGATGGAGAGACTCGCATCAGTGCTGGTGTCATCCACGAATACGGCTTCCCAAGGTCTGCCGGTGGAATCTGCGGCACGCTTGAGTTCGGAAAACAATGTTTCCAGATTATCCTGCTCATTGAAAACCGGCAGCACCACGGAGAATTTATCTGCATTACTCATAGGCGAAATGAATTACGGAATTTAATGGATAATGTAAACAACCAACAAAAGCCCCCGCTGTCGCTTTACTTACCAGACTCATGACAGATGGTCTCCTCTGTTTTTTAAAATAATGCAAATTAGTTGTTGACAAAAAAACCCCTCCCACCTAGAAACAGCTTCTCAACGTGACGCGGGGTGGAGCAGTTGGTAGCTCGTCGGGCTCATAACCCGAAGGTCAGAGGTTCAAGTCCTCTCCCCGCTACCAAGAAAATCAGCCGGTTACATCTGAATGGATGTAATCGGTTTTTTTGTTTCCAACCTATTCCAGCCACCTACCTTGACCTGTTGTCGAAAATAAGAAAATAACTATACGAGCCTCCGCAACTCTTTCTATTCAGGAGATACGTTGATGCTCGAAGAACTCATCGCCGACAAAAGCAGGCAACTCGCTTCTCACGACATTTCAATCGAACTGCGCCATCTCCTGAAACGCAACCTGCTCGACTCCTATTCCGGCATCTGCGCATCTTTGATTGATCGCCCCCTGATTGAAACTTTCAGACGATACGCCGAAACCACTGCCGACAACAATGGCGTTCGAGTATGGGGAACAGCCAACAGGGTTCAGCTCGTCCACGGAATATTCATGAATGGCATTCTGGGCAGGCGAAGCGATCTGGTAAATACTTACCTTTCCCCCAACCACCTGAGCGGCAATCACCCGTCAGACAACATTTCCCTGCTCCTGACTCTGGGTGAATGGAAAGACATTGATGGTCCTGCTCTGCTGCAAGCCATGTATCTTGCCTACATGCTTTCCTGTGCCTTTTCCGACTATTATTGCCCGGAGGCAGGCGGTTTCGACCATGACGCAACGGCAGGCTTCTACACCGCGCTGATCGCCGGCCATCTGCTGAGACTGGATAAAAACAGTATGGTTGAAGCGCAAAGAATAGTCGGCGCAATGGGCCTCAACACGAATCAAGCCGCACTGGGGCAGGTTACGGATTGGAAGCATTGCACATATGCTTCCTGTGCAATGCAAGGCACCACTGCCGCCCTGATGGCACAGGCCGGATTCCATGGACCTGTTGATATATATCAAGGTCAGGCTGGCACAGATCATTTCTTCCCGCACATCGACACTTTTCTCTCCACGCTCCCGGATTTGCAGACCATTACCTTCAAACGTTGGCAGGCTCTGGTATTCTGTCAGACAGCCATTGATGTCGCTCTGGATCTTTTCCCGCAATTCAGCAAACTGGACATTTCCACAATAGCGAACGTGGAAGTCTGGACCTATGAGATGGCCCTCAAGCAAGCCGGTATCGCTGGGGCTTATCACCCGGATTCACAGGCTGGCAGAACACACTCTCTCCCATACTGCATTGCAGCCGCCCTGCTATACGGTACCATTGACCACAACTCCTTCAACGACCAGACAGCGAGAAAACCACAGCTGCTGCAACTGATAAATAAAATAACCCTCCATGAAGACAGACAAATGAGCACGGAGTACCCCGCCAAGGCGGCATGCCGAATACAAATTGTCATTGGTGACGACCAGCGAATTGAAGCACACCGAAACTACCCGCATGGAGCCCCTCAGGATCCCCTGCATGATGACGAAATTACCGACAAGGCGTTGACCCACCTCGCCCCTCTTGTTCCCAAACAGGAAGCGGAAAAGATCGTTGAACGGATTTGGAATATTGAAAATGAAAAGCATTTGGACTGGCTGCTGAAACCACTGACACAGGAGATTGATCATGTCTAAGAACCCCATCACATCACCGAGTGACTTCAAAGCATTTTTTCAGGCCTATAACGAAAAACGCTGGGATGAAGTATTCAGTTACCTCAGTGATGATTGTGTCTGGAACGCATCGGAAAGGCGCGTTGAAGGAAGGGATGCCATCCAGCAGTATTGGACCCAGTTCCACGGAGGAATCAAGGAAAGTCTAGGCACTCCTCAAAATATCGTTTTCGGCGACGGCGTTGCATATCTTGAGGTGCCCATCCACATGGAATTCACCGAAGACTGCATGTTTTACGGAACGCAATATCACAAAGGCGACTCTCTGGATTTCTGGGGAGCAGATGCCTACACATTCGCCCCTGACGGCACAATTCAGGAGTGCCGAGTATACTGCAAGTTCAATCGCTGATCGCCCCTGTTAGCTACCTGTAACGTTCGTTGGAGAATCGTTCATGACAACAGACCCCACTCTTGATGCCCTGAATGAACAAATTGCAGACTATCTGAACATGGTCGGCCGGAATGAATACACTTTTGCATTACAACCAGATAAAGCGGCATTGCTGATCGTTGACATGCAGCAATTTGTATGTGCTCCCAGCGATGGCCGCCACCTGTCTGGAATCAAACCGGTCATAACCACGATCAACAATCTGGCTGACACATGTCACTCATGCAACGTACCGGTCATCTGGCTCAGACACACCTTCAATACAAATAATATAGAGAACGACGCAGGCCTGTATCCCCTCTTCCACAAACAACCACTCTCGCCAGACATGTTCGATAAAGGGCCAGCAACTGAAATATTCACCCAAATGCACGTCGATGAAACAAAAGACCATGTGGTGTTTAAAAATCGATACAGCGCATTTGCAAAAGACGCTTCAAATCTTCATGACCTGCTGCAAAATCTCGCCATCAAACAACTATGGATAACTGGAGTCGCGACCAACGTATGCGTGGAATCCACAGCCAGAGACGCCATGCAACTGAATTATGAAACAATCATGATCGCAAATGCCATGGCGTCACCATTTGAACTGGTCCATCAGGTAATATTGCAAAATTTCAGACTGTTCTATGGAGATGTCCGCTACTCAGAGTCAATCCTTGAAGCGCTCCTCCCCAACACCTGACACATACAATTTCAACCAGTCCAATTCGTCCCCATCCGCCCCTACGACACCAATAAAAACAGCTGACTTTCAACCCTGTCTCACCATCATAAGGGAATTTTACGTGCTTCAGCATTTACCGTCCTTGAGCCACTTCCCAAATCGTGTAATAGTGAACACAATCCACTGAAGACAGATACTTGCAGGCAATATCAAGTTTGCCTGAAACGAAAACACGCACGAAGACAGCAAAATCGGAGGTCCCCTGTGAAGACACGTCTCATGGATGTCAACCTCCTGGATGTTTTATCCGAACCCGACCTTGCCGAACTGCGCAACAATTTCAACACACGCACCTATCCCGGCGGGGCCATCATCTTCGGTCCTCATCACAATGAGAACCTTGTCTTCGTTGTGGCTCAAGGAAAAGCGCGCCTCTATCTTTCCTACGGCGAAAAGGACTTCACCCTTTCCATTCTGACACCGGGTGATATCTACACCACTCACACCAGCGCAACGGTCGAAGCTCTGGACGATATGGAAATACTCGTCATTCCCACCGACCGCCTTGCCGCCCTGCTCTCCGACCACCCGATTCTGACCAGAACCATGGTCCATGTGCTTGGTGACATCCTGCACAGTGCCTTCGACATCATCAACTCACTGGCCTTCAAGGATATCCCGCGAAGGATAACAGAGCTTCTTCTGGCAACTGCCCGCGAAAACGGAGAAAAAACCGAAGAAGGAATCTCTATCCGGCTTTCCCTGACAACCCAGCACATCGCTTCCATCGTGGGCTCATCCAGACAAAGCGTCTCGGAAACCATCTCGAAACTGGAAAAAGACGGACTCATAATCAGGCAGGGACGCGGGGCCTTTCTCATCCCGGACATCCGCTCTCTTGAAAATATCACTTCACTTTCTGATTAATTTTTTTCCGCTTTGTCGGCTAGCCGACAGACACACCTTTCACAGCGTGCTATTCATTTGCATACCAGCATATCCAGCGCTGGCAACCCCTGTGTTTCAACCAAAACCGCAAGGAGGATGTCATGGCAAAGAAGCCCCCCGCCAACCCGGAAGAACTATCCATCTGGCCCGACGCGCACCAAATGATAGAAAAAGCGCGCAAGGAAGGGATTGAGACCGTCTGGGACCGTCTGGACGAACAAACCCCGTCTTGCAAATTCTGCGAACAGGGTTTGACGTGTCAAAAATGCTCCATGGGTCCCTGCCGCATCACTCCCGGCAAAGAGAAACGCCAGCGCGGCGTATGTGGAGCTGATGCCGACCTGACCGTGGCCAGAAACTTCGGCCGTTTCGTGGCAGGTGGTGCAGCCGCACACTCTGACCATGGCCGCGATCTGGTCGAGACTCTGCGGGCTATCGGCAAGGGTGAAACCCAAGACTACCAAATCAGGGATGGAGAAAAACTCCGTCGAATCGCTGAAGAAATCGGTTTATCGACAGAAGGCAAAGACGACAAAGCCCTTGCTCTGGAAGTTTCCGATGCCTTCATCGACGACTTCGGATTCCGCACGGAACACATCAGTTTCGAAGGACGCGTTCCCCCGAAACGTCAGGAATCATGGAAACAGCTGGGCGTAACCCCGCGTGGCGTAGACCGCGACATCGTGGAAATGATGCACCGCACCCACATGGGTGTGGACTCCGAACCCAACAGTATCTGCCTGCACGCAGCGCGCGTCTCCCTTTCCGATGGATGGGGCGGCTCCATGATCGCAACGGAGCTGTCGGACATCATCTTCGGCACACCTACCCCCAACACTTCAGAAACCAACCTCGCCGTACTCAAGGAAGATCAGGTCAACATTCTGGTTCACGGACACAGCCCGATCGTCTCTGAAATGATACTCGCAGCAGCCCGCAACCCGGAAATGATCGAACAGGCCAAGGCTGCCGGAGCAAAGGGAATCAATGTCGCAGGGCTCTGCTGTACCGGTAACGAGGTGCTCATGCGCCAAGGCATCCCCCTGGCAGGCAACCACCTCATGACTGAACTGGCCATCATTACCGGGGCCGTTGATCTCATCGTGGTGGACTACCAGTGTATCATGCCTTCCCTGACGACCGTTGCGAACTGCTTCCAGACCCGCTTCGTGTCCACGTCGGAGAAGGCACGCTTCAGCGGCGGCGAGCATGTCGAACTCAACGTCAAGAATGCGGCAACCAAATCCCTTGAGCTTGTGGCCAAGGCCATCGAAGCATACGGCGAACGCGACCAGTCCCGTGTGGATATTCCGGGCGAACCGGTCAAACTCATGTCCGGTTTTTCCAACGAAACCATCCTTTCGGCACTGGGCGGCACGCCTGATCCGCTGCTGGACGCCATCAAGGCGGGCAAGGTTCGTGGAGCCGTCGGCATCGTCGGCTGCAACAACCCGCGCCTGAAACATGACTATGTGCACACGGAACTGTGCAAAGAACTCATCAAACGCGATATTCTCGTACTGGTGACAGGCTGCGCAACAGTTGCCATGGGCAAGGCAGGCCTCATGGTTCCCGAATCCGCCACAATGGCTGGCGAAGGGTTGCGCTCGGTCTGTGAGTCCTTGGGCATTCCGCCTGTTCTGCATGTTGGCAGTTGCGTGGACAACTCGCGCATACTCCACCTCTGCGGAGTGCTGGCAAACGCATTGGGCGTAGACATCTCCGACCTTCCGGTCGCGGCAAGCGCCCCGGAATGGCATTCGGAAAAAGCCGTATCCATTGGCCTCTACGCCGTTTGCAGCGGGATATACACACATCTGGGCCTTCCCCCGCACATTACCGGCAGCGAACTGGTCACCAACCTCGCCCTGTCGGGCTTGGAAGACTTGGTCGGCGCGTCTTTCGCTGTGGAACCGGACCCGCTCAAGGCGGCAGAACTCATTGACCAGCGCATCTCGGCAAAACGTCAGGCGCTGGGACTGACCCCGTAAACCATTCAGAAAAACGAGGGGTTGCCCGCCAACCCCTCAGATAATTGACGGAGTAGCACATGAAAATAGCCATTGCCGGTAAAGGTGGAGTCGGAAAGACATCCACCTCTGCATGGCTGGCCGACTATCTGGCACGACAAGGGAAAAAGGTTTTCCTTGTTGACGCAGATACGGCCTTGTCTCTGGGGCAGGCTTCCGGACTTGCCAAAGACGCACTGCCCGTACCGCTTATCCAGCGACAGGATCTGGTCAAGGAACGCATCGGAGCAGGTTTTCTAAACCTTAATCCTGATGTGGAAGACCTGCCCGAAACCTTGGGGGTAGATCTGGAAATAGACGGCCCCATCGAAAAGGAAGGCGGCTTCAAGCGCCTGTTGGTCATGGGATCGGTGGCTCAGGCTGGCGGAGGTTGCGCCTGCGCGGCCAATTCCCTACTCAAGGCCCTGCTGGCCCATCTGGTTCTGGAACGAAACGAATGGGTCATTGTCGATCTTGAAGCCGGAGTCGAACACCTCGGCCGCGGCGTCGTCTCAAGTGTCGACGGTCTGCTCGTTGTCAGCGAGCCGTCCAGACGTGGTCTGGAAACCGCTGCCGATATCGCCCGTCTAGCCTCGGATCTTGGATTAACCAAGCAGGCGCTGGTCCTCAATCGCTTCAACGGCAACGGGACATCAATCGACATCCCGCATCTGCCGCCGATAGCCGGTTCAATGCCGGTACTCGACTCGTTGGTCGAACGCCAACTGGAGTCAACATCGGTGATGGGACTTGAAGAACAGGAAAAACTGGATCGTCTCTGTTCGGAGATATTGGAAAAATTGTCTGCATAAAGACCTATTCAAATCAAAACGAAGAAGGGACAGAAGTAAACACCTCTGTCCCTTTTTTCATGAAGAATCGACTGGCTGACTAAATCAATTTGAAGAGCATCCTCACCCCAAGGCCGAGAATGCAGACTGCGAGGAATCGTTTGACGGTAGCGGGCGAAAGACGGGACTGCATCACATGGGCACCAAGATATCCTCCCGCACACGCGGCCAGACCGACGGGAAGCGCTACAGCGGGATTGAAATGCCCCATGCTCCAATATGCGACAAAACCTGTCAGCGAAGAAAAAGGCACGACAAACGCGGTAACAGCAGCGATCTTCTTGGGATTGAATCCAAGCAGCATCATGGCCGGAGCAATAAACCCTCCGCCTCCGACGCCAAGCAACCCCGAAATGAATCCGGCAATGGCCCCGATCCCCCCAAGCTGAGCAATCGGACGATCATTGCGAAACTGCTCCTTGTACTTGCCGCCTTTGAAAAACAGCATCATGTTGCTGGAAAACAGCAGAAAACAGACAAACAGGCCCAGTACCACCTTTTCCGGGATAAAAGTCGAAGCGTAAGCACCCAAAGGAGCAAAAAGTACCGACCCGAGGATAATCGGAAGACCTAATGAAAAATCAAGCTTCCCCTGCCGGATATTCGAAAGGCTGGAGCCAAGCAGACTGACCGTGTTGACAAAAAGGCCGGTGGGTTTTGCTTCATTAAAGGGGACCCCGAACCAATGCATGACCGGAACAAGAACAATGGCAGACCCGACGCCTCCCAAGGCAAAAACAAAACTCAACCCGAAAGCAAGGGCCGAGAGTACGTACACATCCATCAAAAATACTCCTGTAAAAAAGCTAGTAAAATCGCCCGACCATTTCTCCCATTGCCCTTCTATTTGGCGAATACGCCAAGCGTTTTTCGGTGTCAACACACCTCTTCAATTATTCATGTATTCACGGATATTTCAGAAAATATTTTTTAGTTGTTGACAAAGTCAGCCCCCACACCTAGAACCTTTTTCTCACGTGTCGCGGGGTGGAGCAGTTGGTAGCTCGTCGGGCTCATAACCCGAAGGTCAGAGGTTCAAGTCCTCTCCCCGCTACCAAAGAAAGAACAGGGACTTAGGTTAAAAACCTAAGTCCCTTTTTCATTGTCTTCTGGATAAAAAACCTCAGGCAACCGGGGTATGGAACAGCATCAAATACTGATTTTCCATATAATGAAATTCTGATTCAGCAAAACCTGCTTCCTGTGCCAAGGCTTTGAACTCTTCCGGGACGACTCTTGCCTTGAGTGGCGGACCATATGAACTATTTTTCATGGAAAATTCGATCACGGCAAACACACCACCGGGCTTCAACAGTCGGCGCACTTCCTTGAAAACATGAACTCCGAACGTATCAAGATCAAGCAGGTACAGCGCAGTCGCCGCCATGCAGGAGTCAAAAACCACCCCTCCCACATCAAGATGCTCTGTCATATCTGCGGCCATGGTTCGTACGTTGCCAACACCATGTGACTTGAGCCATTTGGCAAGGTCATCAGTGATATAATCGTATTTATCGACCGCAAGCACGACGCCATCGTCTCCAACAATTTCCGACGCATGTAGTGAGTAATCTCCACGCCCGCACCCAAGATCAAGGAAGGCGTGCCCCGACAGCCACCCTATTTTATCAAAAATAAATCCGGAATTCTGCTTCACATAACTTGTCGGACCGTGCCGCATTTCATCCTTTTCATCGGACTTTCTGCCATGATTGCGCGCCTTCATTTCGTCAAATCCTCACAAAAACCCTCTTCATTTCCCTCAAAAAACTTCCCCGGATTCCATAAAAACCGGTCAAAATCGATTCGGTCAGAAAGATCAAACTCAACTCCTTCGTCCGCAAGAAGCTCTTTTTGCTCTTCATAACCATAGCCGGGTTTAAGCGATATCCGCCCTTCCCGATTCACGACACGTTGCCATGGCAGCCCTTCCCTACGAGAACAGGTATGTAAGATGCGCACGACCTGCCTTGCGGCTCGGGCGCTGCCTGCCATACGAGCAACCCCACCATACGTCGCAACCCGACCTTCCGGGATTGCCCGAACGACCTCTACAACTCTCAAGGTAAACGGCTGTTTTTCCAAACTTAAAAGCTCCAATCATTTTCAACATGTTCATCAACTACAACCCTCTATTCAACACTCTCAAAGTCCCGTCAACACCTCCGCACCACACATCCATCACTTCAGTCATCCAAAATTCACGACTTTTCTTGACGAATTGGTACTCAACTCATATACATACCATACGGTATGGTATGGAAAGGAGCAGCCATGAGAAAGACCACGCGACAACGAAAATCAAAAACAGATTTATTGAAAAGGGGCTTGAAAATCCTTGCTGGACAAGGCGTAGAAGGGGTGACCATTGACGCTTTGTGTACCGGATTGGGGGTAACCAAGGGATCGTTCTATCATCACTTCAAAAGCAGGGACCAATTTCATGCGGCACTGTTGGAGTTCTGGATGGAGGAACACACAGAGCGCAAGAAAGCTCTGGCGGATGAGGAAGGAACCCCGGAACAACGGTATGCCCGCATCGTGGAATATGCCACCACCCTGCCCCACGATCTGGAAAAAAACATTCGCGCCTGGGCCATGCGTAATACGTTGGCAGCGGACTATCTGGCTAAAGTGGACGGTTCACGCATTACATATCTTGAAGGCCTGCTGAAAAACATCCTGAAAGACCAAACGCAAGCCCGACCAATGGCGACAATTGTCCTCTCTACAATGATTGGTTCCCGCCTGTTGTCTCCCCCGATACTCGGCGACGCAAGGCGTGAACTGCTGGCCCAACTTCACGCATTGATGGGCATTCAACTTCCAAGTGCCACCAACAGCCAAAAAGGAGCGAAATAATGAAGTACTGGAAAGAAGCTCAGAATCTGGTTCACCGCGTTCCTTCCCTCTCCATAGGGACGACAGACAAGGACGGTTCTCCACGGGTTACTCCCATCGGATCGCTCTTTCTGACCGAAGAAGGCAAAGGATTCTATTTCGAAAAACTGCCTCAGGGATTGCGGGAAAATCTGGATCGCGACGGCAGGTTTTTCATTCTCGCAGTGCGTGGCGGCATGTTGTACTGGATAAAATCATTATTCGCCGGAAAATTCAGCGTATTTCCAGCCTTGACCATGACAGGCAAAGCTGGTCCACGCCGTCAATGCACCCCGGAAGAAAGGAAATGTTTCGAATCCCGTTTCGGTAAATTCAAAGGGACCAAAGGGTACGATATCTTATGGAAAGACATGCAGATCGTACGGGAACTGAACTTTGACAAAATCGAACCGTCCAACCTGAGTTCAATGACCAGTGGACTTATGAAATAAAAATCTCACAAAACAGAAGACCAGCCTTCTTCCACTATACAGACAATAAAAGAGCGTTCGGAACAATCCGAACGCTCTTTATTGTTCAGATCGTGGGAGAGCAGGCATGCAGAACACGCACGACCTGCCGTGCGGCTCGAGGACTGCCTGCCACACGCAACGCTACCATTCGTGGTCACTTTTCCTACCGGAATGGCCCGAATGATATCTATCACCTTCAGGGAGAATGACGACTTTGCCACTTCGCCTCCCCTATTTTGCAGCACACAAATTCTTCAGTATTTCTGAAACCCTTCCCATGATCCACGCTTCTGCTTCAGACAAGACCTTTTCCTTTTGCCAGACAAAGAAAAACGTATTCGTAAAGCCGCATTCTCCGAGTGTCATCGGCAATTCGACCATAGTCCCCCGTTTCAAATCGCCCGCCACCTGATAACGGGCACACGCCCCCCAAGCCAGACCTTTCCGAATGATTTCGCGAATAAGCCGGCTGTCTTCACATTGCCAGATTCGCTTACCAAGACGAAATTCCTGCGGCAGCCTGTTGCCTTCACGACTTACAGCCAAAATCTGACGATGCCGCCACACATCGTTACGCGTAATCGATGTAAGCCGAGCCAGAGGATGATGGGGCGCGGCCACCCCACAAAAATCCGTCTGTGCCAACACTTGCCACGCACAACCCGCAGGAGGCTCCGAACGACAAGGCATCTCGACGCCAACATCCACACGGCCTGCCTCGACAAGTCCAGCTACATCCCCCATGGCCCCCCAGAAAACATCAACCTCCATAGCCGGATATCTCGCAGAAAGCCCCTCCAGCACTTCGACCATAACCATCGGCGGCAACAGTTCATCGACCGCCACGCGAACAAGGGTCTGCTCTTCCCCCATGATGCGAGCCGCCTCATCCGTCAATTCACGCCCATGACGAACCATTTCCAGAATCCGTGGCAGCAATTGATCTCCAGCCTGTGTCAGCTTCGGATATTTGCCCGATCGGTCAAATAGCTCGACACCAAGATCCGTTTCAAAATTCGCAATGATTGTGCTCACCCGACTTTGGGCATTTCCAAGTCTTCGAGCCGCCTCTGAAAACGACCCGGCCTCAACAACAGCAACAAAAACTTCCAAATGTTCCAACGAAAATCGCATATATCTCCAATCCATCTGATTTAAAGATGGATTCCAACTTTATCAAACAACAAATAAGATTAAAAGAGAGCCTTCGGAACATCCCAAAAAAAAATTACCCACAACAAATCGGAGGAAATACTCTTGGAAACAACCATGCGAACCACAAAAGACCGGATTCGACACACGCTGCTTTTCGAGCTCTTCATACTCACAATGCTCGTACCGGGCCTTTCGTGGCTGCTGAACAAACCCATGCATATGATGGGTGGCCTGAGTCTATGTATGGGACTCCTCGCCATGTCCATAAACTACATTTATAATTATGCATTTGACCATGCTCTCAAACGCCTCGGAAAACCGGTCTACGAACGGAGCGCGGCTTTGCGTGGGCTCCATGCCGTGCTCTTTGAAGTCATCCTCTTCGCAATATCTGCCCCTGCCATAATGTATGTACTCGACTACACATTCATGCAGGCCCTGCTTCTGGACATAGGTTTCATGATCGCAGTCCCGATCTATGCGTTCTTCTTCAACATCATTTATGATCGAATTTTTCCTATTTCCGCACCATCCACTGAGACAGTTACAAGCTAAAAACGACTCGATAAACCAACAAAAAAGAGCGTTCGGAGTACTCCGAACGCTCTTTTTTGTTCCGATAAAATACGGCTAATCCATCAATCCGACCTTACTGAGGAAGTCTCGCAGACGAGGATGCTTCGGATTGGCAAAGAACTCCTCGGGCTCATTTTCTTCCTGAATGACGCCCTCATCAATGAAGATGACTCGATCAGCAACAGCCTTGGCAAAGCCCATTTCGTGCGTCACAACGACCATGGTCATGCCCTCAAGGGCAAGTTGCTTCATGACTTCAAGTACTTCACCGACGAGTTCGGGATCAAGAGCTGAAGTCGGTTCGTCAAAAAGCATGGCCTTGGGCTGAAGACACAGGGATCGAGCAATGGCAACACGCTGCTTCTGCCCGCCGGAAAGCTGTTCCGGATAATTGCCGGCCTTGTCGGACAAGCCAACTTTTTCAAGCAGCCGCATCCCCATTTCATTAGCCTCGGAGCGCGATATACCGCGTACCAGCACGGCTCCCATGGTCACGTTGTCCAACACGGTCTTGTGCGGGAAAAGGTTGAACTGCTGAAAAACCATGCCCGCCTCGGTGCGGACAAGATTGATATCCGTCGCAGGATTCATAATGTCCATTCCGTCCACGATAATCGTACCGGCTGTCGGCTCTTCAAGCTTGTTGATGCAGCGCAGCACAGTGGATTTTCCCGAACCGGACGGGCCGATGATAACGACCACTTCGCCCTGCTTCACATGCAGGTCCACGCCCTTGATAACCTTGAGGCTGCCGAAACTTTTATGCAAATTCTGAATTTTAATCATGACGGCCTCCTAGCGGGTTCCCTTAATATGCAGATGCTTTTCGAGCTTACGCAAAGCCCAGGCGATGGACATGGTCATACAGAGGTAGATACAGGCAACAGCCAGATACACCTCGAAAGCACGAAAGTTCACTGCCACGAATTCCTGACCGGTACGAAGCAGCTCCCCGACACCGATGACCATGAGCAGGGAAGTATCCTTGAGGCTGATAATGAACTGGTTGCCCAGTGGCGGTATCATCCGCCGAAATGCCTGCGGCCAAATGACATGACGCATGGTCTGCATATGGGTCAGACCAATGGATCGCCCTCCCTCCATCTGACCTTTGTTGATGGACTGCACGGCGCCGCGAACGATCTCGGCAATATATGCACCGGAATTGACGGCGATGATGATAATACCAGCAAGCAGAGGGGGAATACGTATACCAAGGGCCATCGGTATACCAAAATAAAGAAACATGGCCTGAACGAGCATGGGGGTACCGCGAATCGTCTCCACGTATCCACTGGCAATCTTTCGACAGACTACATTACGCGACAGCTTCATCAGCCCAGCAAAGGCCCCGATAACAAAACCGAGGAGCAATCCTCCGACGGTCAGTTCTATAGTCAGCCCCACACCGCGCATGAGAACCGGAAATGATTCAAGAAAAACTTCTGTACTGAATTGAAAAGCCATGGCCCCTGCTCCCTTCCCGAACATCACCAATGAGATGCACAAGCGAAAAAAATGCGAATATATCGAAAATGAGGGGGCGGCAAAGCCGCCCCCTCACAGTATAATCAATTGAATCAGGACTTACTTGGGTTCTGTCTGGAACCACTTGACGTAAAGGTCGCGGTAGGTACCGTTTTCGCGCAGCGTCTTAAGAGCTGCATCAACCTTGGCCTTGAGCGCGCTCCCCTTGGGGAAAGCGATGCCGTAGGACTGACCTTTATACAAGGGACCGACAACCTTGACGAGGCCCTTTCCGGCCTTGTTCATGAAATCAGCGATAACCGGAGAATCGAAAACAACAGCGTCGCAACCCTTGGCAACGAGTTCCATGAACATGGCGTCGTTGTTCGGGAAAAGCTTCACGTCAGCAGCATTGGCTTCGGCCTTGACGAAATCCTCGGAGGTGGTGCCGAGCTTGGTAGCGACGACTTTGCCCTTCAGGTCTTCGACGCCGTTAACGTCAGCATTGTCGGTACGCACGAGGATGAGCAGACCGGCGTTATAGTAACCATCGGAGAAATCCACAACTTCCTGGCGCTCGGGCTTGATGGTCATGCCAGCGATGCCGACGTCAACCTGGCTGGACTGGAGACCGGGGATGATGCCATTGAAATCCATGGGCTGGAGATCATATTCCACGCCGATTTCCTTGGCGATGGCGGCCCAAAGCTCAACATCAAAACCGGTGTGATTTCCGGTAGCGGGATCCTTGAATTCAAACGGGGGAAAATTAGTATCAGTAGCGACGGTCAGTTTTTCAGCCTTGGGAGCTTCTTCAGCTTTCTGAGCCTCAGGAGCTTTTTCCTCACTGGCACAGGCGGTCAGCAGCATAGTCAAAGCCAGCAGTGCAAACAAAATCTTTTTCATTTTTCCTCCAGATTTTCTAAACGAGATTCCTTACGCTCTCCCCTCACACGGTGGAAGCGATTTGGATTTGGCTCATTATAAAGAATTTTCATTCTATACAACGACCCGTGATTATCGCCTAAAAACGACTTTTTTTCAAGTCAAGGAGTCCTTAAATTTCGCAGAACTGTCGCCAAAACAATCTTTTTATCGTCTATAATTCAAAAAAAACAGATAGAAAACGTCAAGAATTCATCAAAAAAAAATAAAAAAAACATCTTGAAACCCTACTTAAACAAACACGACATCGTCAGCCTGCACAGCCTCACCCAGCACCTGGGCTATTTCAACAGCCGCAGTTGCTCCTACCCCATCCGAGTCATAAAGCAGGACTCCTCCGTCAAAAACAAAACACGCATCGCTGACATCAACAGACGATGTAGAAGTGAAAAAATGATCTGAAGCCAAAATCCCTGTGCTGGATTGCCCAAATTCACTGAAAACAAAGTTGAAACAGTCATCAGCATGGCTGAAATCCGCAACGGTATCCTTTCCTTCAGCCGAAGACTTGTACATGAAGATATCGCTTCCAGTGCCACCGGTCAGTTTATCGGCTCCGACCCCGCCTCCGAGCGTATCATTTCCACCAAGCCCGGATAAAACATCGTTACCCCGCCAACCGAAAAGCGCATTATCCACACCGTTGCCGAGAATCGTATCATTCCCATCACCGGTTTGCGCATTTTCAATGGTCGTCCCGGCAGCAATAGTCATATCCACACCATCAATCTTACTGACGCTGCCTGTCGCCAGATTTATGGAACTGTCCGAATCAACCGACGTAGCGTTAATCGTATCGATTCCGGCAGTATCAGTCAGCGTCTTTCTTCCGGCATCGCTCCCCGCATAATCGGAAAACGCATCAGTAAACACGTAAAGATCATTATCGGTCACATCGTCACCGTGAAGCGTCAAAGTCCATGACTTCAACGTGCCCGTATCACCGTCAGCCCCGTCCTTCACTGTAAGAGTCCAGTTCCCCTGCCCGTGCTCTCCCGTGGGCAGAAGAGTCTTGAACGTCCAAATATCCGTCTTTCCAAAGGTCTCAGGCATATGCTCAGCTCGCACTTTGGAGACAGCCGCAGCATCAGTGGAATTATACACCTCCCCGGCAATTCCGGCATAAAGAAAGCCGTTCAGCAATGAGCTGACAGTTCCATCCGGAGAGGTAAGTGTAATCTCAAGGTCTTCCGTATTCTCATGGTCTATTTCAATCTTGACCAGAGCCTGCTGAACCATAATGTCAGAACCAACATTCAACACAGAAGTAACTGCTATGCCGGTATTGTCGGGAATAGCCTCGTTCGGAGTTGCCGAGACAATGCGTTTGGCTTCATTCGAATATTTATGAACGCCCTGATCCCATGATTCAGCCAACCGGACAGCCGCTTTTGCGTCCACAAGCCCGAAACCGTAATCATGACTTGCATGCATTCCACCGCCATTCCAATCCTTGGCACCGTTAATCAGCCATGGCCACCTCGCGTCCGTTGCCATAGCTGAAGTTTTTACCGCAGTACTGGCAAGAATTTCCATGACATCCCGATATCCGATATTCTTGTTGGCCTCCATCATGAGAGCGACAACTCCACTCACCATGGGAGAAGAATAGGACGTTCCACTTCCCTGAGAATGACTTCCGTTTGAGTTCTCACCCCCCGGAGCCACCCTGTCAGTGGTAAAAACATCACTTCCGGGAGCCGTTGCCAACAGATTCGGCCCAGCACAACTGAAGTCTGAAAACTTGCCGGAACTTTTCACTGCACCTATCGACATGGCGTACGGTGAATTATTCGTATCGTAAAAATCTGACAAAATGGCGAGTTCCCGCTCATTCGATCCGGCAAATACGACAACAGTACCCAATCCACCACGACCATCACGCGCAAGCCCTTCAACACCTTCAAGCGTTTTCGGCCCATTCTCGAACGGAGAGTTTGTCCAGCTGTTCTGAGAGATGTCAAAAGAAGTCTGCTTCTCGAAACAATCCTTTGCTTCCGCATCCCCGCCTGCATTCAAAAAACTTGCAATCTTTGCCTCATAGGAAATTCCCTGAATGCCATATCCGTTTTTCGCAGCAGCAATGAATCCGGCGACAGCAGTCCCGTGTTTCTGAGCGGCAGTCGGCGGAAAACCGTCATTTACTTTCGATACAGGATTGTATCCAGCTCCACGCAGATAATTAGGCACAAAATCAGGATGAGTATACTCGACACCGTTGTCACATATTCCGACCTTGATCCCCTTGCCGGTAAAATCCTTCCAGACATCGACCACATTCAGATCGACACCGCCAGAGGTGTTCTTGATGTACCATTGTTTGGAAAACAGAGGATCATACGAAGAGGTTGCTACCGGTTGGGGTGGAGCGGAATCGTAGGAATCATCATCAGAAAAAACCCCGACCGGAAAGGCGGACAAGGCCCGAAAACTCTGCAACTCCATGGGGTGAAGAGCCATTCCGTCCAGTGACTGCCCGCCGTCCAGCACATCCTGCATCCCTCCGAACACGACGCCCTTATGCCGAGCATGGCTCCTGCCGGAATCAACAGAATTCCCACCGAACAGGGATTCACCCGGCGCTTGATCCGCAAACCCCATCAGATCATCAAGTTCGACGAATGCCTGCTCTGCGTATTCTTCCCAGACTGAGTAGCTGCCCGGAGCTTCAAAAACACCACCGTTGGGATCAAGTACAGACCCCGTTCCCCCTCCGAATAAAGGCTCTGGGAAAAAAGTCTCACCGGGTTGCTGCAAGGCTTCGTGTTCGCCCTCCCCCGCAGAACCGACAAGATTTTCCTGATTCAAAGAATCAGGCTCCTGCGAATCCTGCTCAACCACAGGAAAAACTTGTGAGCTTTCAACGGTCATATGAATCAGCCTGTCATTAATATATTATCAGCCGTATTTACTTATAAAATCACATTAAGTTAGCCCATTCGTAACACACAACATTCAATAAAGAAAAGCCAATTACACATCCTTCCCAAAAACCATACAAGCACACTAAAAAACCCCGAGGAACGATTCGCTCCCCGGGGTCATGTTTCACTCAATGACCAAAACTAGTCGTCAAGCTGAATGTCCTTGCCCTCAAGGACACGATTCATGTTTCGCACGGCACACATCTTACCGCACATGGAGCAGGAATCATGGTGTTCCGGCTCGGAAGATTTGCGGAACGCGCGAGGACGCTCCTGATCCATAGCCAGATTGAACATGCCCTCCCAGTCGAGAGCGGCACGCGCCGTGCTCATTTCATCATCCCAATCCCGTGCGCCGGGGTGCTTCTTGGCGATGTCTGCGGCATGAGCAGCGATACGAGTGGCAATGATGCCTTCCTTCATATCCTCAAGGGTGGGCAGGCGCAGATGCTCCGCCGGAGTGACATAACACAGGAAATCCGCACCGGACATGCCTGCAATGGCACCGCCGATAGCGGCAGTGATGTGGTCGTAACCGGGTGCGACATCGGTCACGAGAGGACCGAGAACGTAAAAAGGTGCGCCGTGACAGAGACGTTTCTCCATCATCATGTTTCCGGCGATCTCGTCCATGGCCATATGGCCGGGACCTTCGATCATCACCTGTACGTTGCGCTCCCAGGCACGCTTGGTCAGTTCACCCAGCGTGATGAGTTCCTCGACCTGACAGGCGTCAGTGGAGTCATGCAGGCAACCGGGACGGCAGCCGTCGCCGAGGCTCAGGGTCACGTCATACTTCTCGCAGATGTCGAGCAAACGATCATAGTGCTCGTAGAACGGATTCTCCGCGTTATTGATCTCCATCCACGTGAACAGCAACGAGCCGCCACGGGAAACAATATTGGTCATGCGGCCACCGGCCTTCACCTTTTCGGCGGTGTGCTTGTTCAGACCGCAGTGAATGGTAAGGAAGTCCACGCCGTCCTCGACATGCTTTTGCACCACGTCAAAGAACTCGTCCACAGTGATATCCTGAAGGTTCTTGTCATAGAAACCAACGGCGTCATAAATGGGGACAGTGCCGATCATGGCCGGGGACATCTCCACAAGGCGCTGGCGGAATTCCTGTGTCTTGCCATAGCAGCTCAGGTCCATGATTGCTTCAGCCTTCATGTCCAGTGCGGCCTGCACCTTTTCAAGTTCGGGCTCCACATCACTGCAATCCTTTGAAATGCCGAGGTTGACATTCACCTTGATCCGCATGCCTTCACCAACGCCCTCTGCATCGAGGTTCTTGTGATTCTTGTTGGCGGGAATGATGACCGTTCCCTTTGCCATGCGCTCCATCAGGTCCTCAATACGCATGTTCTCTTTACGGGCCACGGTTTCCATCTGGGGGGTGACGATACCCTTGCGGGCGGCGTCCATCTGAGTCGTATACTCCATGATTCTATTTCTCCTTGGCACCCTGCATGACAGCACGCAGTTCGCCTATTTTTTTTCCGATGTCTTCTGCTTCAACAATCTCGGTAACCAGCGCAACGCACTTGGCACCACGCTGAACCACCTCGGCCACATTGTGTTCCTTGATGCCGCCGATTGCGACGAACGGGATATCCACGTTCCCGACGACATAATCCAGATATTCAAAACCGACGGGATCGACCACGTCGTCCTTGGTAAACGTCCTGAAAATCGGCCCGACACCGATGTAATCCGCTCCACGCTTCACCGCGTCATGCGCCTCTTCGGGAGCATGGGTCGACAAACCGATAGCCATATCCTTACCGACCAGTCGGCGCACGGCCTCTACCGGCAGGTCTTCCTGTCCAATATGCACACCGTCCGCACCGACAAGCATGGCAAGATCAATATCGTCATTGACGATAAAAGCGGCCCCTGCATCACGCGTCATGGCACGAATCTCACGGCACTCCTCGTACTTCCGCCCCATTTTTATCTCTTTCTCACGGTATTGAATGAGTCGAATACCACTATCGAGCATGGCGCGAACCACATCAAGATTGCTCCTGCCGCATGAGAATTTCGCAGCGGTCAGGCAATAAATATCCGTATCCAGAATATTCTGTCTGGTTATTTCCCGCGCATCCATTATGCGCCCTCCCTGCTTTTGAATTTATCAAGGAAATGACTGAACACCACATCCGCCTGCTTGGCAGCTGCAACAGTCACCTTTGGAGAAAAAGGCGGATTTTCTGCACAACACTCGGTCTCCATGTCACCGATCATGTAGAAATTATCCCGCACGCGACGAGTCACAATCGCATCGGCATCTCCGGTTCCGCCAATACCTGACGCGGCTACGACAAGCTTTCCGGAAGGCAGATATGCTTCCACCACCGCACGTTTGAAAACAGATACGTCAAGCGCTTCGACCACAGCGTCACAGTTCATGAACACGGCGTCCATATTCTCAGGATTCAAGTCAGTGGAGACCAGTTCGATCTCCAGATCGGGATTGACCGATTTCATGTTTCCGGCCAATGCAACGACCTTGAGCTTTCCCACCTGATCAAGCGTGAACGCCTGCCGATTCAGATTGGATTTTTCCACCCGGTCAAAATCAGCCAGCACGAATTTCCTGAATCCGCACCGAACAAGATTCATGGCACAGTTGGACCCAAGTCCTCCCGCACCGGCAATGCCCACGGTCACGGATTGCAGATGGTTAAGGGCTTCTTCGCCCAAATAGATCGCAACGCCGCGTTCCATTTCGTTCATGCAGCCCCCTTGCCCAGAAACTCCCAATCCTTGAAAACAGGCTGATAGCCATGTGCCTTGAGCATGGCACACATCTCCTCAACACTCCTGCCATCGGCGATATCGAACTGCCCGACATTGTCGTCGTCATCCTGCGCATGACCACCGACCGCAGTGGAGACTCCGGCAGACATCTTCGTCACTCCGAGCGGAAGAAGATTCTCACGAAATTCCGGAGTTTCCCGAGTGGAAACAGTGATGCCGAGACGCGGCAGGAACAGACGGAAAGCGAGCATGAGCTGCACCATGTCTCGATCAGACGCAATAGACTTGGGTTCCCAACTGCCCGCATGAGGCCGCATACGCGGCGGCGACATTGCAATGTCCACCTCAGGATACTTATCCATGAGGTAGGCAGCGTGCATACCGGTGATGAGAGCATCCCTGCGCCAGTCGCCAAGACCAAGGAGCGCCCCGATGGTCACCACTCGCATACCGGCCCGACAGCCGCGCTCCGGCGCATCAAGACGGAAACGGTAGTCCTTCTTGGGGCCCTTGGGATGCAGCTTGGCATACAACTCTTCGTCGTATGTCTCCTGAAAGAGAGTCAGGCCATCCACTCCTGCCAAAACGAGCCGACGATACTGCTCTTCAGTCATGGCGTAGATTTCAATGGAAACCGAGGGGAAGTGCTCACGCAAGACTCCCATGCATTCCTCCAGATACTCGGGCGATGCCTTGGAAGGCGCTTCACCGGTAAGGATGAGCAAATGCTTGAGGCCCGTGGCTGCGATAGCCTTTGCCTCCGCCTCGACCTCAGAAAGTTCAAGCTGGGAACGAGGAATGTGGTTCTTTGCGTTGAACCCGCAATAGACACAATGGTTGGTACAGAAATTTGAAAGATACAGCGGCGTAAACAGCTGAATGGTCCGGCCGAAATGCTGCAATGTCAACTGACTGGCTTTTTCCGCCATCTCTTCGAGAAACGGTGCCGCAGCAGGACTCATCAAAGCCAGAAAATCATCGGAATTCGGCTTTGACGCACCAATGGCACGGCGAACATCTTCTTCCGTAACAGCGGCAAGCTGCTCTTCAAGCGGAGCCGCACTGTATTCTGCACAGATCGGATAGAAACTCACGATTATCCCTCACTCAGAAAACCGGTCAACGGAGACGAAGCCGACGCATGACGACGCGTTGCACCGGGACCGGACAGGTATGCTTCACGGCCCGCCCTGACAGCACGTCCAAACGCTCTGGCCATCATGACCGGATCGCTGGCAGTGGCAATCGCAGTGTTGACCAGACAGGCATCCGCGCCCATTTCCATGGCCTCACACGCCTCGGACGGACGTCCGATTCCGGCATCCACGATAATCGGCAGATCAATTTCATCGATCAGCACACGCACCATCTCCTTGGTTTTCAAACCACGATTGGTGCCAATGGGAGCGCCAAGCGGCATGACAGCCGCGGCTCCGGCATCCACCAGGCTCCGTGCAATATAGAGATCGGCATTCACGTACGGCAGAACCACGAATCCTTCCTTGGCAAGTATTTCGGTCGCCTTGGCAGTCTCGTAGCCATCAGGCAGGAGGTATTTATTATCAGAAATGACCTCGATCTTGATCCAGTCACCACACCCCATGGCACGGGCCAGACGAGCGATACGCACCGCTTCTTCTGCGGTTCGAGCACCAGAAGTATTAGGAAGCAGCTGCATGTTTTTCGGGATAAAATCCATGACATTGCCAGTGCCAGACTCAAAATCCACACGCCGCAACGCCACAGTAATCACCTGTGAACCAGAGGCTTCACACACACTGGGAATAACCGAATCATCAGCGTACTTGCCGGTTCCGGTCAGCAACCGGCTCTCAAATTTCAAACCGCCGATTTCAAAGATATCTTCTTTCATTCCATTTTCCTTTTAACCGCCGCCAACAAAGCGCAGCACTTCAAGATGATCGCCGTCCTGTAACTGGACGTCTCCAAAAAGCTCCGACGGGACAATATCCCTGTTCCGCTCCACAACAACGGAATCAGCCTTGATTCCGCGTTCCACAAGCATCGACAGAATGGTCGCCCCTTCGACGATATCGGCTTCCCTGCCATTCACTGTAACTTTCATCCCTTTCTCCTTGCCCAAAACCGGTCAAGCCGGAATAGGCCAAAAAAAAACGCTCACCTGTAAGGTAAGCGCATACATTTGTGGGTATTCAGTTGTATTGCAGCTTCCCTCCGGCAGAATTATCCGCATCAGGTTCAAAGGGTCGGAAAAATCCATCTCAGCCTCTAAGAGGCCCCCCTAGCTGAAGAAAGCGTATGCCAATACATTTGTAATGTAAAGGATTACAACCCACCCCACTCTATATGTTTTCATCCATTAATTCAGCATGTTACCAACACAAAGTATTCAAACAGCCGTTTTTTTGTTTATAGCACGCAACGTATTTCATAACTTTCAAGTCAGGAAAAAAGACAATCCCTCTAAAGTAATGCAAAAAAACAGTCGATAATGCATCCGTGAAGAAAACAAAAACGGCGGAGAGTCCTATGTTCTCGACCCTATTTCAGGTCACCAGCTTCAAGCGTGCCCTGATCCTCTGCAAAGAGGGAAAATTTGCGGAAGCCGAAGGTATTCTGAAAGGTCTTCAGGATGAATTCATGGCTCTATGCGAGGAAAACGAAGCTCTCAAACTTCAACTGAGCGAGGTCGCCGATGTGCTCGACCTTGCGGACAAAGTCCAATTCGACGGCCAAAAATACTGGTTAGTCGAGGATGGTGAAAAAAAAGGTCCATTCTGTCAGGTCTGCTATGACCGCGATGGTCTTCTCATTCATCTCCAGGAACACGAAAACCACTGGGAATGTCAGGGCTGCCGGGGGTTGTATATGATTCCCCGAACCAAGGAAACTCCACAAAAAAAGAAAACATTCCTGAAAACAACTCTCAAGAAAACCATTCCACTCTTTCTTGAACGGGAATTGAGTTAAGCAAATAAAATAAGCGGCCATATGGCCGCTTTTTTTATTTCTTTTATCCTTACTGATTTCCTATAAAAAATCAGTCCCGAACAAGGTCGCTTTCCTGACCCACGTCTCAAGCAACCGATTCTCATTAAACTGGATAACACCATAAGCCAGATCTTCAGTATCCATACCCGGCAAATAGATCATCACGGCGAGATTCCTGTTCGCACGCCTGTGCTCTTTCCAAAGGGTCGAAGCAAAATCCTTCACTGCGTCAATACCGGGAAGCTGCTTCGTAGCCAGAAAGACCTTCAAGGTAATCCACGTCTCACCAAAACGCTTTGTCTCCGACTTTTCAAGCAGGCGGTACTGATAGCCGTGCACGTTCTTGTTCGGCGTGGGGTCTGGACGCTTTTCTCCAGTGAATCGACTCCGATCAATGACCATGGTCTTTTTCACACCGCCCACCGGAGCCTTGCTCTTCGTGGAAAGAACCGGCTTCGAAGTTTTGGCTGTTTTCTTGACCGCTGCCGCAGCTATCGCCTCACTGCCGCCATCACCGTCGATCAGGCTACGCAACGCATACCCCAAAGCCCGGTTTTCCTTTCGAATAAGTTCGTCCTCACGAAAAACCGCGTACCAGCCGCTTTTCAGAAAATCCACGCGAACCCGTTCACCAATTTTAAGCGTTCTGACATAGCGGGAGCTTGATGTCCGCTTCTTGCGCAGGTTCACCTTGCGATCAATCGTCACGACCCGGCCCCAGTCGCCGGTAGCCTTGGGCTTGTCCGGCACGACAGTTGAAGCAGTAGTCGGTTCAGGCAATGGAGCAACAGTTCCGCCCACATGCCCTGACTCACTGTTAACAGGCTTTGCCTCAACGGCTTTTACCTTCTCGGGGGCCGCTTTCGGTGCAGGGCTTTCCTGTGAGACCGGCTCAAAATACTTGGCGCTGCAATATCCCCGTGCGTTCATCTGAGAACGAATCGTGGCACCGGGAGAAAAAACCATTGTCCAATCATCTTCCGGAAAATCGATTTTGACGCGTTCCATGGCAGCAAGCTGACCAAGTTTGCGTCCTCTGATCGACGGTTTGGAACGGATATTGAGTTTTCGCGCCGTATATACGGTTTCCCCCCAGCTTTTGGGCTCATGCCGGGTCCGTTTCTTCTTGAGATATTTGACATTGGAATATCCGACGGCGGCCGACTCGCTGTTCCGCGTCTCGCCCGGTTCAAAAACAGCCACCCAGCCATCCTTGAGAAAGGCGATTCTGACCTTCTGCCCCGGATACAGGCTGCCCACCCATGAAGCTTTGGCAGACCGGGCCTTTCGAAGATTCAGAGGACGATCGGGATATCGAATCTCACCAAAGGCGCTTGCAGCAACCGTTCCCATCAGAAAGAGAATAAGTGTCAGAAAAATTATTTTGAAATTCATACGCATTGCGACACCTACATCATTCCGTTGAGTTCTCGAATCACACGATCTGTAATATCCACAGAAGGAGCCACATATCCCATGATCTCAGGATCAGTAAGAATCATGGTGAATCCCATCTCCTCGGCAATACGCCGCAGGATCGAATCCGCCCGCCGCATGACAAACTGAATCAAGCGCCGTTCCTCGCCCTGAATGTCGAGATTGCTCTGCTCCACAAGCTGCTCATACTCCCGAGCGGCAAGACGCAGGGCTTTTTCCCTGGCCTGCTCTTCGGAAACGGAGAGCAATCCCTTACTCAGTTCCTGTTTGATTACTTCGACTTCCTGCAGCGCCTCACTGACACGCCGGTCCTTTTCCCTCCCCAATCGGGCCAGGTCTTCCTGGGCAATGCGTCCGATCTTGGACTCATTGATAATACGTTGGGGATTGACGAATCCGACCTTGGACGTCTGTGCTGCAGCAGTCAAAGCTCCAAAGAGCACCGCTAGCAGGCAAAACGTACCGATCTTCAGCATTTTCATATGGTTGACTCTCTTTTTATCCATAAATTCAAAGCACTGTAGCTGTAAAAGCGACGCATTGTCGAGCGCCTTACAATGTGGTCAACGGATCGAGATCAAGACTCGTCCGAACTTTTTTCGAATCCGGGTTGGCCTGCGCCAAATGGGCATACAGTGTCCGCAACCCGCTCCAGTCACCGCCTTTCAGCAGACAATTGAAGCGCTTACGTCCACGAAGCATACTCAACGGAGCCGGGGCCGGACCGAGCGGTGTAATACCGTACTTTCCGGCATACGCCTTCAGGGCCCGGGCAAAAAGTGAAACCGCAGCGGGACCGTCCCTGTAATCTGCCGGATAGCTTATGCGGACAAGGGCCATGCGCGCAAACGGAGGGTATCCAAACATCTTGCGCCGTCCGATTTCACGCTCGAAAAATCCCGTATAGTCACCGGTCAGCACTTCCTTCCAGATGGGATGCTCCGAATTGCGCGTCTGAATATACACCTTTCCCGGATGGTCGCCGCGTCCGGCGCGTCCGGCCACCTGCACAAGCAGTTGAAACGTCCGTTCAGTGGAACGATAGTCAGGCAGATTCAAACCGAGATCGCCGTCTGTCACGACGACCAGCGTGACCTTGGGAAAATGGTGCCCCTTTGAAATCATCTGCGTGCCGACAAGCACCTGCGCCTCGCCACGCGAAAACGCACCGAGAATCTCCTCCATGCGTTCCTGCCGCCGGGTGGCATCGCGATCAAGCCGCAATACCTTGGTTCCTTCAGGCAGAACTTCGGCCAGATGTTCCTCAAGCCGCTCGGTCCCTTCACCCATCGGAACGAAATTCACGCCACCGCATTTTGCGCAGAGCAACGGGTAGGCATACGACATACCACAGTAATGGCAGATCACCCGTTCGCGTCCCTTGTGGTATGTCATGCCGACTTCACATTCAGGACAACGCACGGTCTCGCCACAGTCGAGGCAGTACATGAGAGGCGCATACCCGCGTCGATTGAGCATGACAATCGCCTGCTCTCCCGCTGCAACGGTTTCACGCAGGGCCTCAAGCGTCTGTGGAGCAAAAGGACTGCCGGAATTGCCCATATTGGATATATCGACCAACTCCACGCCCGGAAGCGTGCTTTCACCCACCCGCTTGGTCAACGACGACATCGGCAGCAAACCGTTCTTCGCGGCATGATACGTCTTCACGTCAGGCGTAGCCGACCCGAGCACCAACAACCCTCCGCTTTTCTCCACCCGGTACCATGCCACTTCCTTGGCATGATACGCCAGACGCTCTTCCTGTTTGAAAGATTCGTCATGTTCCTCATCAAGTGCGACCATACCAAGGTCGGCAACAGGCAGAAACAGAGAAGACCGCGTCCCAACGACAATAACCGGACCTTCCTCCTGAGCCAGCCCCGTAAACGTCAATTCACGCTTCTTGGGACTTTGATAACCATGGTAGAAAATCGTCCGGGCCTGCGGAAAATGTTCGACAACATTCTTGTATAGCTTGCAAGCCAACGCAACTTCCGGTGCAAGCAGAATGACTGACTTGCCGCGTGACAGACACACCCGCGCCATTTCAAGATACAAGGCAGTCTTGCCGCTGCCGGTCACGCCATGCAACAGATGCGGCCCGCCTCCGTTGTCCAGCGTGGAGGTCATTTCCTCTAACGCAACCTGCTGTTCAGCGGTAAAATCATAATCAAACGGTTCGGCGTCGCCGCATGTTCCAGCGCCTTCATCGACTTCGCCCAGCATATCGGCAGTCAACTCACCGAGCGAAACCAGCCCTACCCCTTCGAGTTTTGCCGCAATCTCCGGTGCCCAGTCTCCAAGCGCATACTTCAAACCGAAGAGACTCTGCGGTCCATTATCCAAAAGATACTCAAGCACGCTCAACTGTCGTTTGGCATTGGGGCGCACAGCCCACGGCGGATCGGACAAAAGCTGTGCAAACCGCTCCTCGGCCTCCCGCTTCGCATTGACGCGAACCCGCATTCGCCCAGCCTGCCAAAGTTCCATGAGCGCCACTTTGTCCGCCTCGGGAAACTTGACTATCTGACCGGGCTTGACCGAAGCAGGCAGCTTGCGCTCAGCCACATGTTTGTCGACACGAAAAGTGACAGCCGCCGTTCGCAGCCCCCGCGGCAAAAGAATTTCGAGAATACGCCCGACATCGGCCATCTGCCGTGTGGCCAGATTTTCAGCCATATCAATATAGGCAGCATTCAAAAGCGGTGACCGCTCAAGCGGCCATATCATCGCCTTGAGCGCAACGCCGTCGGGAGCATCATCCACAGGCCCGACAACAACTCCCATGCGATGCGAATTGCCAAGCGGAATGATAACCCGCTGCCCGGAATGCAGTTCGGGAAAATAAGAAGGCCGCTCGTACGTCAACACCTGATACGGTGGACTGACGAGCGTTACCTGCCAGAGGTCGGCCATGACAGCCTACTTGACCATAGGGTAGCGAAAAGAATCACGCAGAACGTCAAACGGAGTCGGCGGCACTGCACAGGGAGCCGTATCAAGCGCATCCCGAGCATACAGTTCCTCACCATCGGCCCGGTTCACGGCAATCCACTTCACCTTGGCCTCAAGCACGGAATCTCCTTCCACGACAAGACTGACGGATTGCGGTACCCGGAATCCACCCAACGTGCGATACTCACCATAAGTCACCGTGGTCAGTCCCTTGTCGGAGCGATAGCGCACCACGAGCGGAGACATATCCTCGTTGTTCAACTGAACCATGGGAGTACTTTCGTCACCGGGCTCCGCACCAAAAAGATAGCACGGCATGGTGTCACAAAACCCATAAGAACTGGTCGCATTGTCCACACCCCAGGATTTCCACGTCTCCACAGGATTAGGCGGCATCCAGACAAACAACGGCGACAAAGCGAAATCGTCAACCACGCACTTTGCCACAACATTGCCATTCATACCGATGGCCTTACCGCCACCAGTCCATTCCTGCCGCCACTTTCCGCGTGCGTACCAGACGTGCGCCTTCACGTTGGGTGCGGCCGGGAACGACATTTCGGCTTCCCATGACGAAAGCGCGCCATAATTCTTCTGCATGAGCGAGGAAAGCTCTTCGTCGTCCGGCGTGAACGCGGACACGGGAAGCGTTAATACATAGAGAAGAAAGAACGAAACAAAAGCTGTTAATCTGAACAAGGAATCAACTCCCGAAGCCGCCCGATGAGTTCATCGCGAAGCTCTTCGTCATGCAGGGCAAAATAGATGTTAGCCGTAAGATATTCCACCCAGTCACCAGCATCGAATCGCTGACCACCGAGTTTGACGGCAATGAGCTTGTCCTGATCCGCCAATCCCTGAAGAGCATCAGTCAGTTGGATCTCGCCGCCCACACCGGCCTTCTGATCTTCAAGAATATCAAAAATTTCAGGAAGCAGAACATAACGACCGATAATGGCGAGATTGGAAGGAGCCTCTTCTGCCGCCGGCTTTTCAACAAGGCTCGTCACGCGATACATTCCTTCACGCATCTTCTCGCCCTTGATGACACCATACTTCGAGACCTTGTCCTCAGGAACTTCAATAACGCCAACAACGGCCTTGTTCTCAGCAGTCGCAGCCTTGATGAGTTCACCGATACCGGTGCTGCGGCCGAACATGAGATCATCACCGAGCATAACGGCGAACGGCTCGTTCTTACAGACTTCCCGAGCGGTGAGCACAGCATGTCCGAGACCAAGCTGCTCTTTCTGGCGCACTGCGATCACATTGATGAGATCGGCTACACGACGCACTTCCTCAAGCATCTTCGCCTTTCCGGCACGGGCCAGAAGCTGCTCCAAAAGAAAATTTCGATCAAAATGATCTTCTATGATGGTCTTGTTCTGGTTGGTAACAAAAACCACGTCACTCAAACCGGCCTCAATCCCCTCTTCCACGATATACTGGACAATGGGCTTACGGAAAATAGGCAACATTTCCTTGGGAATATTCTTGGTAGCGGGAAGTGAACGGGTACCCCAACCTGCAACCGGAATGACGGCTTTCTTGACTTCCATTGATCTCCTCCAGAGGGAAACAGACTTATCTCAAATGTTTTTCGCAGGCATCGACGATTTCGTCGGTATACATTTCCACCTTGTCGATATCCGGACCTTCGACCATGACACGACAGACCGCTTCCGTGCCGGAATACCTCAGCAGCACACGCCCCTTGCCATACAGGGCGTCTTCTACCTTGCGTACGGTTTCCTGCACCTTGGGCGCTTCGTCAAACGGGATTTTACGCTCCACGTGAACATTCTTGAGCACCTGAGGAAACGGCTCCAGCAGACCGGCCAATTCGGACAGCGGTTTTTCTTTCTCGCACATTATACGTAATAATTGCAGCGCGGCAAGGAGTCCGTCACCAGTGGTGGAATGCTCCATGAAAATAAGATGTCCCGATTGTTCGCCGCCGAGCATGGCACCTTCCCGGCGCATAGCCTCAACAACATAGCGATCCCCCACTGCGGTCCGCAGCAGAGTGCCGCCGTTTTCCTGCATGAAAATTTCGAGTGCCATGTTGCTCATGACCGTGGAAACAAGCATGTTCTTGGGCAGCTTGTCCTTTTCCATAAGCTCCAACGCGCTGAGCGCCATGATCTGGTCGCCATCCAGAATCCGGCCCTTCTCATCACAAACGATGAGCCGGTCTGCATCACCGTCCAACGCGATGCCTATGTCAGCACCTTCATCCACCACGATGTTGGAAATGACTTCCGGATACAGAGAACCGCACTTCTGGTTGATATTCAATCCATCCGGCTTCATGCCGACCTTGATGACCTCGGCTCCCAACTCCTCAAACACATAGGGAGCAACGCCGTAAGCCGCACCATGAGCGCAATCCAGAACGACCTTCATGCCATCCAGTGTGAGCTTCGGGGAGAAACTGTTTTTCAGATAAACGATATATCGGCCACGGGCGTCTTCAATGCGATATGCACGCCCGACTTTCTCTGGCGCGGGATAGTCCCACTGCGGCACGTCTGCCATGACCAGCTCACTGATCTCGTCCTCGACAGCGTCCGGCAGCTTGAAACCGGTCCGGTCAAAGAACTTGATGCCGTTATCCATGAACGGATTGTGACTGGCGGAAATAACCACACCCAGATCAGCACGCATGTTGCGCGTCAAAAAGGAAATGGCCGGAGTCGGCATCGGGCCGACAAGAAAAACGTCCATGCCGTTGGCGCACAACCCGGACGTCAAAGCGGCTTCAAAGATATACCCGGACAAACGGGTATCCTTGCCGATGACGACACGATGGCGCTTTGAACCGTTACGAAAATACTGTCCTGCGGCCAAACCGAGTTTGAGCGCAATCTCAGGTGTCATGGGGAATATATTGCCCTGCCCGCGCAGGCCATCGGTTCCGAAAAGCCTCTGCTTCATTACAGTGCTCCAGCTATTCGCATAAAGCGATTTATTTCTTTTTTATTGTAGTCTTGATCGTCTCGGGATTCTTTTTCACGAGACGGCAGCCATCCGGCAGCACGACGTCATAATCGAGATCGAAGCTCCCGGCAACCGTCTCCGGTCCGAAAACAACGGCAGCCGACATGACCTTGCGATATTCATTATTGCGGAACAAGGAAATGGGTCCTTCAATAAGGAGACGCACATAATCCTGCCCGATCTTTGCCCGAAAGCCATCCGGCAACTCCACGCCAAGCGGCAACTTGACCCAGATTTCACGCATCTTGGGTCCAAAAAAACCTTCCACGCGAACCTGGCCGGGAGACGCTTCAACCTCTTCCGGCAGTTCAAGGCCGACATCTTCAACCCAACTGCGCGGCACTTCCTCCGGGAAATCCTCGTGCATGACGACTTTTGCCTTGCTGATCTTGCGCAACAAGGTTTCAGGTCCTCGAATTTCCACCAGATCAGGAGAAACAACGACTTCCTGCAACTTGTAGTCAGGATGCAGTTTGCCTGCCCAGGCGGCCTCAAGCGAAATCATTTTCGTAATACGACGGTCAACCGTCAGCTTCAGCCGATTCGGCTTGACCTCGATAATCTCATACGTGGATGTCAAAGGGAGTTTCGAGGAATCGATGTCCACGACCTGCTTGCCGATCTTGAGATGGCTGACGTCCAGCGGATAGGTCAAATTCTGGTTCGCCAGGTTGCCGACCAGTCCCTTGGGACCACGCAAACGCACTTGCAGCTTGTCCACAAGACCGTCCTCGATAATCATGCCTTCGGGGGGGTTGGTCATGACAACGGGCATATCCACCCACGTCTCAACGACTTCCCGTCCCGTGACCAGAAACCAGGTGAATATGGCCATTGCAAGGGCCAAAAGCATGGTTTGCCAATTCTTTGTCATTCTATCGTCCCAAAGCGTTTCTCAGGACACGCCTGAGGCGGACTTCGTCCAGACTGGTCGTCAGCCTGCCGTTCATGGCGACGGAAACTTCGCCGCGCTCCTCGGATACGACCACCGTAATGGCGTCCGATCCTTCACTGATGCCAAGAGCCGCCCGATGCCGTGTGCCGTACATGGGTTGCCCGCGCAACTTGGAAGACAACGGCAAAATACAGGCCGCCGCCACGATACGGTCACGTCGAAGAATGATGGCTCCATCATGCAGCGGTGTGTCCGTCACGAAAATTGTTTCGATAAGCTCCTGATTGACCTTGGCATCAAGTTCAATGCCGCGCTCAATGATGTCGCCAAGTGGCATGCTTTTCTCGATCACGATAATGGCCCCGGTACTCGTCGAGGACATATTCATGACCGACCGAGTCAAATGATCCAGCGTGTCATCGCGTACCTCTGACTTAGTCCAGAAGCGCTTGGTGCCGACACTGGCAAGCGCCTTGCGGATATCATTCTTGAACAGAATGACGACCACAAGGAAGATTGACGCAAGGAATTCTCCAAGCAGGGCATTGAGCGTATACAGATTGAACAGATCGGAGACGTAGTAAACGATCAGAACCACGACCATTCCATATAGGACAGCTGCGGCTCTGGTCCCCCGAACCAGAAGGATAATATTGTAATATATAAAAGCGACCAGCCCGATATCGAGCATGACGCGCCAAGTTATCTGTATCCCGAAAAGTTCAAACATATTATTTGCTACGCTATTTCCTGAACAATGGTCAATGTTTGCTGTGCGAATTTAACTTCATGCACACGATGAATGGCCGCACCTTTCATGGCAGTAACCGCTGTAGCCGCCTGCGTGGCATTCTGACGCTCGTTGACACCCAGTCCCAAAAGCCCCTGCCAAAGCGACTTGTTGGAAAGCCCCATGTAAATAGGCAGGCCTAAGACCTTGAACCGCTCAAGATTCCGCAAGATAGCAAGATTGTGCTCAAGCAGTTTGCCAAACCCGATACCGGGATCAAGGACGATTCGGTCCTTGGGCAGTCCTGCCTTATCAAGCACCTCAAGCTTCTGTTCAAAGAACGCCAGGATTTCATCCACCACATCTTTGTAACTAGGCGCATCCTGCATGTCCTCAGGCCGCCCGAGAGAATGCATCAACACATAGCCCGGAGCATACTGTGCAAGCACATCGAGCAAGCCGGGATCAAAAGCGAAAGCAGACACGTCATTCACAATGTCGGCCCCGGCATCCAGTGCACGAGCCGCAACTTCGGCCTTGTATGTGTCCACGGAAATGACAGGATGCAACAATGTGCCGTTTTCATCACATATATCCAGTCCGGCCAGTCCTTCGATAACGGGAACGACCCGTTCCAATTCTTCGTCCAGCGACACTGAATCCGCATAAGGCCGCGTGGATTCTCCACCCACATCAAGAATGTGAGCACCCTGCCGAGCCAGATCGGCACCATGGGACACACCTGCTTCAACACCAGCATGACTGCCACCATCATAAAACGAATCCGGAGTTACATTGACCACCCCGGCAATAAAAAAGGGGGCGGGTCCAAGAACCCTGCCCCCCTTGAGTATCCACGTCGTGTCTTTCATCAGTGGTTGTTTCTTTATTTTCAAACGTTACTGGATTTTCTTGTCGTCATCTTCAGGTGCTCCGGCTGATGAGGTGTCATCGCCGTCATCCTCCTCAAGAATGAAGTCGTCACCATCTTTGGGCTCCCCTTCGCTCACCGGCTTGTAACCGGGACCGGCAGGCTTGCCTTCAGGAGTGTAACCACCGACAGATCCACCATCAGCCTGTCCCTCACCTTCCCCGCCGGACGACTTGTCGTCCTTCATGGGAGGCAATTCCTTGCCATCCATAAGCAGGTCGATGTCGGCACCGGTAATGGTCTCACGGTCAAGCAACGCCAGAGAAATCACTTCAAGATGGTCACGATTGTCCTTGAGCAGCTGCGTGGCAGTTTGATAGGCCTCTTCAACGAACCTCCGGACTTCCGCATCAATCATCTTCGCGGTATCTTCACCGTAGTTCTTGTCGTGAATGAGTTCTTTGCCAAGGAAGACCTGCTCCTGATTATCGCCAAAGCTGAGCGGTCCGAGCTTTTCACTCATGCCCCACATGCAGACCATGCTGTGCGCAGTCTTGGTAGCCCGCTCAATATCATTGCTCGCGCCGGTGGTAAGCTGGTCGAGGACAATCTCCTCGGCCACTCGTCCACCCATGAGCACGGCCATATTACTGGTAAGATACGTCTTTGAATAATTGTGACGATCCTCGCCCGGAAGCTGCATGGTCACACCGAGAGCACGGCCACGCGGAATGATGGACACCTTGTGAACCGGGTCCGTACCGGGCAGCAACTTGGCGACAAGGGCATGACCGGCCTCATGATAGGCAGTGGTCTTCTTGTCGTCATCAGACAGAATTAGGCTGCGGCGTTCACGCCCACCCATCATCAATTTGTCCTTGGCTTCCTCGAAATCAGACATGTTAACCTGATCCTTGCCGATCTTGGCAGCCTGAAGAGCGGCCTCGTTAACAAGGTTTTCAAGGTCGGCACCAGAAAAACCGGGGGTGCCACGGGCGATAACTTCAAGATCAACCTCGCTCGCCAAAGGCGTTTTGCGGCTATGGACCTTGAGGATATGCTCACGACCGCGAAGATCCGGATTGGGCACCACGACCTGACGGTCGAAACGACCGGGACGCAGCAATGCCGGATCAAGCACGTCGGGACGGTTGGTAGCCGCAACAAGGATAACACCTTCGTTGGACTCAAAGCCGTCCATTTCGACAAGCAGCTGGTTCAATGTCTGTTCACGTTCGTCATGCCCGCCGCCGAGACCGGCACCACGCTGACGACCAACTGCGTCGATTTCGTCGATAAAAATCAGGCACGGAGCATTTTTCTTGCCCTGTGCGAACAGGTCACGCACACGGGAAGCACCCACGCCCACGAACATTTCAACAAAATCGGAACCGGAGATGGAATAGAAGGGAACACCCGCTTCACCGGCAACGGCACGCGCCAAAAGCGTTTTACCCGTACCGGGACCACCCACAAGAAGCACGCCCTTGGGGATACGTCCGCCAAGCCGGGTAAACCGACGAGGTTCACGCAGGAAATCGACCACCTCGGAAAGCTCTTCCTTGGCTTCGTCAACACCTGCCACATCATCAAAGGTGACCTTGGCAGTCTCTTCATTGATAAGGCGGGCCTTGGACCGGCCAAAGCTCATGGCACCACGTCCGCCGCCTCCGCCGCCCTGCATCTGGCGCATGAAGAAAATCCAGACGCCGATGAGAAGCAACATGGGGAACCACGACAGCAACAGCGTCATGTACCACGGGGATTCATCCGGCGGTTCCGCCTTCACCTCCACGCCTTTCTTGATGAGCGTGTCAATAAGCTTGGGATCGTCGGGAGTGTAGACCTGAAATTTTTCACCGGAACTCTTCATGCCGATGATTTTCTGCCCCTGAATCTTGACCTCAGCCACGCCGCCGCTGTCCACCATGGACAGGAATGAACTATAGGACGGATTGTCCTGCGGCATCGGTGGCTGATTGAAAAGGTTGAACAAGACGACCATCAAAATGAAAATGATCGCCCATATAACCAGATTTTTCATGTGGTTGTTCAAATGAAATTCCTCCGGGGACGCAGGTCGATCACCTCGTCGCCCTCTTGAGTGGACCGCTGCACGGGGTTGCGGCCATAGTTTGCAAACATGTTGAAGTCTAGAGTAATGTCCTCGTATGAAAAATCAAGGGATACGAGGCAAAAAATACCTCGTATCCCATATTTTCTGACAATTTCTTATTTTAACGACACTAGCCAGGCTTCAAGATCGTCAACTTGTCTGGTCACAGAGGCCGGTCCGGTGCCCCCGGGTGAGGTTCGACGCTCAACCGCCGTCTTGTAATCAAGCATTTCGAAAACATCGTCCTCGATCTCTGCGGAAAACTCCTTGAAGTCGGCAAGGCTCAGGTCTTCCAACCCGACGCCCTTCCCTTCTGCAAAGGCAACCGCAGCCCCTGTAATATGATGTGCTTCACGGAACGGTACGCCCTTTGCGGCAAGGTAATCCGCAAGCTCAGTGGCGTTGAGGAACCCTCGTTCCACCGTGGCGAGCATCTTTTCCGGCACGAACTCAAGCTGTCTGAGCATGCCGTTCATAATGCCAAGCGAGGCCGAAACGGTCTTGTCCGCATCAAAGAACGGTTCCTTGTCTTCCTGCAAATCGCGATTGTACGTCATGGGCAAGCCCTTGAGAAGCACAAGCAACCCTGTCAGGGAGCCGACTACGCGGCCGGTCTTGCCGCGCATGAGTTCGCAGGCGTCAGGATTCTTTTTCTGCGGCATGATCGAAGAGCCGGTCGCATACTGGTCCGGCAGTTTCACATACCCGAAGTTGGGATTGGCCCAAATGATGATCTCTTCGCACATACGGGAAAGATGCGTCATGATGAGACTTCCCGCGAACACGGCTTCCAACACGAAATCACGGTCGGAAACAGCATCCATGGAATTGGCAAAGATCGCATCCACACCAAGATCGTCAGCCACCGCCTGCGGATTCACCGGATGGGTGGTCCCGGCCAAAGCGGCAGCGCCGAGCGGCATGACACGCACCCGTTTCAGGCAATCAGTCACGCGCTCGTAATCACGCTTGAACATCTGGCAGTAGGCAAGCAAATGATGCGCCAGACTCACGGGCTGGGCAGGCTGAAAATGCGTGCAACCGGGCAGCAGCGTGTCACCATGCACCTTGGCACGAACGATATAAGTCTCAATGAGCGAAAGCAGATATTCCTGCCATGCAGCCAGACGTGCGGCCACATGCAGACGGAAATCAAGCGCCACCTGATCGTTGCGGCTGCGTGCAGTATGCAGCTTGCCGCCGACAGCACCGATGATTTCGGTCAGGCGTGACTCGATGTTCATGTGGACGTCTTCCATTTCGGTCTTCCACACGAAATCACCGGTCTCGATCTCGGTCTTGACCGAATCAAGTCCGTCACAAATCTGTTTGGCCTCTTCTTCGGTCAGGAACCCCTGCTTCGCAAGCACACGGGCATGAGCCTGTGACCCGCGAATATCCTCGGCATACAGCTGCCAGTCATAGGATACGGATTCGGAATATGCTTCCATGGAAGCGGCCGTGCCTTCGGCAAACCGACCGCCCCACATTTTCTTCTGTGCCATATTTTAGCTCTCGCAGGTGTCTTCGACGTCCTTGCCGCCCCATTTGGACTGCTGCATGCGGCCCTTGAGACGCAATCCGACCAGCTTGATGAACCCTTCGGCATCGGCCTGATCGTAAATGTAATCTTCCTCGAATGTCGCCAGTTCCGGGTTGTACATGGAGAACGGGGATTTGCGGCCCAGCGGCACACAATTACCCTTGTACAGTTTCACGCGGACAGTACCGGTGACCTTTTCCTGAGACTTGTCGATCATGGCCTGCATAGCCTCGCGCTCCGGAGAGAACCAGTAGCCGTTGTAGACCATGGTCGCGTATTTCGGAATCAGGCTGTCACGCAGATGCATCATCTCACGGTCCATGCACAGTCCTTCAAGGTCGCGATGGGCCGCAGCGAGGATGGTGCCGCCGGGAGTCTCGTAGACGCCGCGGGACTTCATGCCCACAAAGCGGTTTTCAACCATATCGATACGGCCGATACCGTGCTTGCCGCCCAGTTCGTTGAGCTTGGCGAGCAGTGCAGCCGGGGAATACTTGACGCTGTTGATGGCGATGGGATCACCGGCTTCGAAATCAATGGTGATCTCTTCAGGCTCATCCGGGCACATCTCGGGCGGAGTGATATTACGGTAGCAGTCCGGGCCGGGAGAATTCCACGGATCTTCCAACTCGCCGCCCTCAAACGAGGTGTGCAGCAGGTTGGCATCAATGGACCATGGCTTTTTGCGGCTCACGGGAATGGGAATTCCGTTATCCTTGGCAAAATTCATGAGGTCGGTACGGGACTTGAGTTCCCACTCACGCCACGGAGCAATGGTCTGCAGACGCGGATTGAGAGCCATGGTCGCCAACTCGAAACGGACCTGGTCATTTCCCTTGCCCGTAGCACCATGAGACACGGCCTGTGCACCTTCAAGCTCGGCGATTTCCACCATGCGCTTGGAAATCAGAGGCCGGGCGATGGCGGTACCGAGCAGGTAACGTCCTTCGTAGAGGGCATTGGCGCGGAACATGGGGAAGACGTAGTCGCGGACAAATTCCTCACGCATGTCTTCGACATATGCCTTGCAGGCACCGGTCGCCATGGCCTTTTCATCAATACCGTCCATTTCCTCACCCTGACCGAGATCTGCGGTCATGGTGACGACTTCGCAATCATAGTGGTTTTTGATCCACTTGAGAATAATGGACGTATCCAGCCCGCCGGAATAGGCGAGAACGACTTTTTCTATTTTACTCATTTGATTATTTCCCTACAATTCTATCTATCTTTATTACTTATAAATCCATTCAAGAATGGCTTTTTGCATGTGCAGCCGGTTTTCAGCCTGGTCCCAAACAATCGAAGCCGGACTTTCAAACACGCTTTCACTGACTTCCTCGCCACGGTGAACAGGCAGGCAATGCATGAACTTCGCGTCATCGGCGGCCTTGGCCATAAGCGCTTCGTTCACTTCGAAGCCGGCAAATGCCACTTCACGCTTCTTCTGTTCCTCTTCCTGCCCCATGGACGCCCACACATCGGTATGGACATACTGTGCTCCGGCCACGGCTTCTGCCGGGTCGCGGGTCACGGACACTTTGGCTCCAAGGCTGACCGCCTTGTCCAGAATGGCCTGATCGGGATCATATCCTTCAGGGCAGGCGACACACAATTCGTAGCCGAACGTTGCCGAACCGTTAATAAAGGAATGCACCATGTTGTTGCCGTCACCGACCCATGCGAGCTTGAGTTCATCCAGTTTCGGCGTACGCTCATACATGGTCAGCATGTCGCTCATGATCTGACAGGGATGGTATTCATCGGTCAGCGCGTTGACCACCGGGATATCGCCGTATTCGACCAGGGTTTCGAGCTTCTCCTGGCCGAATGTTCGCACGATGAGTCCATCCGCGAATCGCGAAAGTACGCGTGCGGTATCCTTGAGCGGTTCACTGCGGCCCAGCTGGGAATCCTTTGAGGTAATGAAAACAGGGTCACCGCCCAGATGGCGGACGCCCACCTCAAAGGACACACGGGTCCGAGTGGAAGCCTTTTCAAAAATCAGCAGCAGTGTTTTTCCTGCCAGAAGATCAGTACGGACCTTATTGTCCTTCATCTCTTTGGCACGCAAAAGTACCTGCTGGGCCTCATCTCTGGGGATATCCAGAATTGTCAAAAAATGCTTGGTCATCGTGCATCAGCTCCATCATTGATTGCCAATAATTGTGAAAGGAGTGAAGATTGTCCCATATTCATATGAATGTAAAGCAATTTACAACAGTGATTCCAAGGGACAAAACAAAACGAAGTCATAAGAAAGAAAAGAATATCAAGGAGTAATCTGTTCCACGAAAAGCAGTCCGCCGAATCTCAACTGATTGATTGTCATCGACTTGACCGGATCACCAAACGAATTGAAAGAAATCGTTCCCGTAATCCCCTTGAACCCGGCGGTTTCACTCAAAGCATCCCTGACCTTCTTCCTCTTCAGGGAACCACTGCGCCGAACAGCATCGGCAAGTACGTTCATACAATCGTATGTCAATGCCGGTGCATTGGTCTTGATCGGCCCATACACCGATTCAAATTTTCTGACGAACTCTTTCGATTCCGGAGAGTTAACCCAGCGACTCCAGTGATTCGAATAGTATACTCCTTCGGCATCAAAACCGATTTCGTCATACAGCTTCAACCCAATGCCGTCACCGCAGAGGAATTTCGAGTTCACGCCCAGTTGCTTGGCCGCAACCAAAAATCCCCCCACGTCCTTGAAAGAATCCGGTATGAAAACAACGTCAGGTTTGAAACCCGCTGTAGTCCGAATAATGTCATCATACGAAACAGCATCGGAGTCATAATAGCCACGCCAAAGCAAACGCCCGTCCCCAGACTGAAAAGTGGCAATGAAAGCCTCAGCAAGATCCCTGCTGTAGGGACGCTTTTCATTCACCAACACCACTGCGGTCGCAGCCTTAATATTTGTCAAAGCAAATTGGGCCAGCCCTTTTCCCTGAAAATCATCAGTGAAACTAATTCGAAAAATATAATCCCCGACCCTTGTTACATCCGGGTTTGTCGAAAGCGGACTGATCATCGGGATACCCGCGGGTTGCAGGATTTTCGCAGCAGCAAGAGAATTGGCGCTCCACGCTGCACCGACAACCGCGAGAACATCGGCCTTTACTGCCTGCCTGGCGGCATCGGCACTCCCTTCGGGGGTGCTCTTGTTATCAAACTCAATGAGCACTACGTGATGACCGAGAAAACCGCCGTGGGCATTAATTTCCGCAGCAGCAAACCGTGCGGCATCGGCAATTCTCAAACCGGCACGTGCCGCCTCCCCCGTCTTAGCGGAAATGATTCCGATCCTCACGGTTTTATCAGCAGCAAACGCCTGTCCTGCCAAAAGCAGCGACCAGACAACGCACAAAAAAATAGCCACTCGAAAAATATGACTACAAGTTCCGAACGGATATTTTCCCATCATTCCCCTCCAAAAGGCTGGTCATTCTTAACACAGCCATAAGAGGGAATGAATTATTTTAATGATTCTGTAGCCATTCATAGAACTGGCTCAAGGAAAGCTGGCGGCTTGCGGGCCCGCTCCGAACGTAGAATTCCTCATTCTGACCATTCTTCAAGATGGCAGGAACAGCAGCTGGAATGCAGAATACACGGAGAACGGATTTCCCCTGTACTTCGATAACAGCGGTATCAATATACCGGGCAAATTCTGCCCCGAAATGCTGATTGACCAAGTTGTTGAAATGCAGGAGAGCCTTATCGGCATTACCGAATTTATCCTCTTCAAATCCCGCCACGACACCGTCATCGGCTACCCCCACAAACAGAGTACCGCCTGCGGAGTTCATGAAACCGGCTACGGTTTTCATACTGGCATGTTCAATCTCACGACCATTCTTTCCGGACTTGAGGTTGAATCGAAGTGTCTGCTTGAATTCAAGCTCGCTGCTCTCGCCTTCTGCGATAAGCCGGAGCACATCCTGCGCAGAAACCGGCATCTTCTGTTTAAGACCAAGCGCCTGAATCCGGGCCCGATTCCTGTGCAGGACAAAAAGGGCACCTGCCGCGAGGATAACCAGAAATCCACCAAAAACCTGAAGAAACGTATCGCTCGTCAAGGCGGAAACGATATTTTTGCGCGGGACAGCTACGCCCAAAGACATTGTATCGCCAAACACGGACAACGGCAGGACATATCCCCACCACGCTTCCTTATTGACAGAGAACAGGAAAGGCGCTTTACGGTACTTGTCACCAGAAGCAAGTAAGGCCGAGACCTTGGAAATAACCGGGTCAGAAACATTTTCAGCATCAAGTGCATGACTTGCCCGGTCTCCCTGAATCTCTCCCTGAGCAGCCCCTTCAATGGGCAAAACCTTGCCGCTGTCCCAAAAAAGAAACACCTTTTCCGCGCTGCCTCTTTCCGCCCCGCCAAGACGACTGACAACGGTATCAACAGGAAAGACATATGACATCATGTAATTCTGCCCATTGACTACGATCAATGTCGAGGCAGTGAGCCACGATTCTCCAGCGTCATAATAACGATACGAGCTTCGCCAATTGATCTGACCGGGCATGAGATGTTTGAATTCATTGGCAAGAATGTCGTTAAATTCCGAACTGTCATCGTGGACTTTCTTTGCTTCTTCAACCGCCGATCCGTCGGCTTTCAACAAGGTAATGCGTGTCGTACCGCCATCCTTCCGCACCGGAACGATTTCCTGCAAACCGGATTGCTGACGGGTAAGCATGTAAAGCAGCCCTTCACCGTCTGACACCATGACGGCAGTCAGGGCACCATGCTTTTTAAGCACCCGGGAAAAAGACGTCCGCAGTGATGCCGGTTTGAGACTCGCCAGAAAATCCACTCCCATCTCATCATTGGAACTAGTCACCGCGTTAATAAGCACGGTCACGGCACCCGAAAGTCCTCGCGCCGAGCTTTCCACAGCCACGGCAGCAGCATCGCGGCGAACTTCACGCACTCCCCAGAAAGCCAACGCCCCCACGGCAACAACCGTGAAAATCACACCATAAAAAAGGATATTGTAAAGCTTCTTTCCCTTAATGACATTTCGGCTCGACATCAGCGACCTCTGCATTCGGTTCAGGAGAATTCAAGAAGGACACGATCAACTGCCGCATCGGTCAAATCATACATTTCATCGCCATGGTCATATCCGGCTAAATGGAGCGTACCATGAGCAATCAACCTCGCCATATGACCAAGTGGAGACTGACCATAGAGAGCGGCTTCACGCGACAACGCATCCACGGAAAGAGCGAGTTCGCCAAGATAGGCGTCTCCCGAACCATGCTCCGGGGCCTCGGCCGCATCATCAGCCGGAAAACTCAAAATATTGGTGGGGCCAGTACAACCCAGAAAACTTTTGTTCAGGCGAGCTATTTCAGCGTCATCAACCAATTTAAGCGTCACGGAATGCCCGGTCAGGTCCAGGGCATCAAGAATGGATGCGCCGATCTCGCCAAGCTCTCGGCGGGACAAGGGAAAATGCGGATCAAGCCGCGTTTCTCGAATCACCTTGAAACCTGAAGCCATTACCTGTCCTTCTCGCTCTCGTGCCTGTCATAAGCGCGAACAATACGCCCTACAAGCGGGTGCCGAACAACATCATTCTCATCAAATTCCACAACCTTGACCCCTTTCACGTCCGTCAGGATGCTACGGGCATGCAACAAGCCGGACTTGGCATGAATCGGCAGATCAATCTGCGTGACGTCACCGGTGACGACCGCACGCGAACCGAATCCGAGCCGCGTCAAAAACATTTTCATCTGCTCCGGTGTGGTGTTCTGGGCCTCATCCAGAATGATGAATGCATCATTAAGTGTCCGCCCACGCATGAAGGCCAGCGGGGCCACCTCGATGACGCCGGTTTCCTGATAGTCCTGCACCTTGGCGAAATCGAGCATGTCGTGCAACGCATCGTAAAGAGGTCTCAGGTAGGGATTGATTTTTTCAGCCAGATCACCGGGCAGAAACCCGAGCTTCTCTCCGGCCTCAACAGCAGGACGAGTCAACACGATGCGCTTGACCTCGCGCCGAAGAAGTGCCCCCACAGCCATGGCCACGGCCAGATAGGTCTTACCTGTACCTGCGGGACCGATGCCAAAGGTCAGATCACTCTCGCGAATGGCGTCAAGATACTCTCTCTGATTGATGGATTTCGGCGAAATAGTCCGCTTGCCGGAAGTCGCGTAAACACTTTCCTTGAAGACATCACTCACGTCAGCGGTTGGCTGGCGCTCAAGTATCCGACAGGCAAAATCCACATCCTGCGGATAAATATTCTTGCCAGCTTTCAGCATGGCATACAGCTGCGAAAGCACCTGTCCGGCAGTAGCGACACGCCCCTCATCTCCATCAGCCGCTGACACAGTGAGTGAACTTCCACGGCTTTCAATAGAGACATCCAAACGCTCACTGAGCAATTTGAGATGCTGGTTCTGAGGGCCGAACAGTTGACTCGCCAATTGGCTATCGTCAAATTCAAGTTTCAATGCTGACAGCTCCGATTTATCCGGTTATGCGGCAGCCGAAATGGCTACCCCTTCTTTCTCAAAAACATCCACTTGCACGCCCTGCGTTCCATGAGATTGGCCAATTCGTACAAAGCCGCCCCCATGACACTCATGGCGATGATGCCGGTAAACATGCGGAGGTAGTCCATGGCACCCCACGCGTCCATTATCATATAGCCCAGCCCTCGCGTGGTGGCAAAGGATTCCACAAAAAACAACACTGCGACCGAAACTCCGGTGCCGAGCCGAAGCGCGGTAAAGCCGTGCGGCAACGCAGCAGGAAGCAGGACTTCGCGAAACACGTTCCAACGGGAACCACCCAGAGATCGAACGGAGTCGGCATACTTCGGATTGATGGCACGCACACCGTCACGCGTGGTCACCAGAATCTGATAGCCGAGAATAAGCGAGATCATGGCTATCTTTGCGGCATCGCCCAAGCCGAACAGCAGCAGGAATATCGGCAGCAACACGATTTTGGGTACCGGATATGTCAGAAAGACGAAAGGAGCGAGCAGTTTGTCCACTTTCCTGACACACCCCATCAGCAATCCGAGCGGGAAAGCCACTCCCCACGCGAGAATCATGGCGGCTACCGCCCGATATGCGCTGACACCGAAATGCTCCCAGAACAAGCGGGTTCCGGCGGCGGAAACAAAAGCCGTCACAGCATCTTCGGGGTACGGGAGTATGATACCACCCATGGCTATAGCCGTAAGCTTCCACAGTCCTCCCATGACTGCGAGGACAGCGGCATATCGAATACACGGACGCAGATTTACCATACGTCCTCCACGGTATGCCGAAGTTTTTTCAGCAGTTCGAATCCGGTCGCAGAATCACGCACCCCGGCATCTCCGAAACCGGGATTGTCGAACACCGCCACGGGTCGGGCCGGAGAGGCAGACATGACCATGATCCGCTTGCCCAGCATGACAGCCTCCTCCAGCGAGTGCGTCACAAGGACATACGGCACCTTTCGAAGCTGCCACGTATCCAGCAACGCCAGCTGCAACCGTTCACGGGTCAGGGCATCAAGGGAGGAAAACGGTTCGTCAAGGAGCATCAATCGGGGCCGGGTGACAAAGGCACGGGCAATAGCCACCCGCTGCTGTTCTCCACCGCTCAGATTGGCGGGATAATCACGCTCCCGTCCGATAATACCGACTTCCGCAAGCTGAGCCTTCGCGCGACGAATACGCTCCTTGCGCGAAACACCCTGCACCTTGAGTCCGAGCGCAACGTTGTCCACAACGGATCGCCACGGGAGCAAGCCATAGTCCTGCAAGATGATCGAAATATCCGAAGTCGGTCCGGCAATTTCATTCCCATCGAGAAACACGGCTCCGGTGTCTGCGGGAGACAGGCCGCTCAGGATATACAGCAGTGACGTCTTGCCACACCCGGAAGGCCCGACAACAGCCAGCGTCTCCTCCCGCCCGAGCGAAAAGGAGACGCCGTCCAGAACGGTCTTTCCACCGTAAATTTTTCCGAGATTTTTAGCTTTCAGCATACACTAGGGAATGATCGGAGACAGCACCAACTCCTGAGGCAAACGCTCCTTGAGCAGCCCCTTGGAAAGCATCCAGTCCTGTACTTCATTCAGTTCGGCATCAGTCGGAAGTTCGGGCATGGGATACGGATAAACAGGAAATTCCGAAACCAGCGGTTTGGGGATGCGGCATGTCTCCGCCATCAACTGCCGGTAGGCCTCCGGCTTTTCCGTCAGTCGCTTAACAGCCTCCCTGTAAGCCGTTACAAACCGGATATAGGACCCGGCTCCGCCCTTGAAATATTTGCGATGCAGACACAAAACCGTCAGGGGGATATTGAGATCGTCCGCCGTGACAAGCGCCCCGCCCCCCTTAAACTTTGCCAATGAGAGCAGCGGTTCAGGCAACAAAGCGGCATCAATCTGGTCAGTCATGAGCATCTGAAGTCGAATAGGGAGCTTCTTGATTTCAATTCGCTCAAAATGATAACTGCCGACACCGAGTTTCTCTTCCATTTTGTCAGCCAGGAATTCCATGATCGTGGACTTGGAAAGACCAAGTTTTTTCCCTGCAAGATCACCGATCCCGGCGTCCTTGTTCTTCGGCGACAGGCCGATGCCGAACATGGGATAACCGGGCGTCGTTCGCCACGATGTCAGGGCGATATACATGGGAACATCCCGGCTGATGAGCAGATAGGTGGCAATAAGATCACCAAAATACCCGTCAAGCTGTCCGGCCTGCATGGCAGTATCCCGCTCCAGAGCCGAAGAGAACCTGACAAGTTCCACATCCAGCCCCTGCTCGGCGAACAGGCCGTCATGAACACCAACCTGAAGCGGCAGGGTGTCAATCACCGGCAGAATACCAAAACGAATCTTGGTGTCAGCCGCATGAGCACCGACACTGAAAAGGGCAATCGCCATGATCGTAAGGACCATCTTTCTCATGAAATTCTCCCTGATTTTGATGGCGGTTATGTAACACGACAAAACCGGAAAGAAAAGGCGTTGCCATGATGGCAACGCCCTTGATTAACCGTACCTGCCGGACCGGCAGTATTCAATTGCTTCAACCGCCGCCATGAGGGCGCAGAAAACTCCTCACAACAAGCAACAGCAAGACAACCGCACCAAAGATTCCCACCCAATGCGGCAAGACTTCCACGACTTCTGAAACCACGGCACGAATGTCAATTCCGAGCGCAAGATACAGATGATCCACGACCACGGCCAGAGCGAGAGAACAAACCACTATGGAGAGAACATACAGACCTGCAGCACGCTTTCCAAGCGTCTTGAGCATAACCGTGATAGTCGCTCCATTGGTAGCGGGTCCGGCCAGCAGAAACACAAGTGCCGCGCCGGGAGACAATCCCTTCAATAACAGGGAGGCAGCGATCGGCGTTGAGGCAGTAGCGCAGACATAGAGAGGCAATGCTATGACCAACATGGCAAGATACGACAAAAAGCCTCCACCGACATACTGGTTCAGGGCATCGTCGGGAAGGACCGCGGCAATGACTCCGGCAATGAGCACTCCAACCAGAAGCCAGCGGCCGATATCACCAATCATCTCGCCAAAAGCGTATTCCATTCCGGAACGAAAACGCCCGAGCAGTGTCGGCTTGCCGTCTGCATCGCAACCGCATGAACACTTGCCGTGAGCATGCCCATGATCATGGTCATGACTCATTTTCAACAGACCGTTCATGGGCAATGACGGTTCTTCTTTCTCGGGGAACGCATTCACCAGCACACCAGCAAATATCGCAGTTATCGACGCCGCAATCGGTCGAAGGACTGTCATGATCGGATCGATAAGCGCATAGGTCACAGCCATTGAATCCACACCGGTTTCCGGAGTGGATATCATAAAGGCAGTGGTAGCCCCCTTGCTCGCCCCCTGCCGCCGAAGTCCGAGTGCTGCAGGCAGCACTCCGCAGGAACACAACGGCAAAGGCACTCCCATCACCGACGCCTTGACTACGGACCCGACACTGTTTCCACCTAGGTGCTTGGCAAGAAACGCATCAGGCACGAACGCCTTGAGCAGCCCAGCCACGAAAAAACCAAACAGAACATACGGCGAGGCCTCGACAAGAACATGCCATGATTCCAGAATTATTTTCAATAAAACATCAATCATACTTTTATTCTCTTTAAACAGTTACTAGAAATGAACACCTGTTCATATAAAATGACAAAAAAAGAGGAGGAAAGCCTCAGCTTTCCTCACGAATATGGTCAATACCCTGCACGATCAACGTACGAACATGATCGTCATCCAGAGCGTAATATACATTCTTTCCTTCCTTGCGGTAGCGTACGAGCTTCGCCGCACGGAGCAACCGAAGCTGGTGGGATATGGCAGACTGAGACATATCCAAGACCTCGGCAAGTGCGCACACACACAACTCGTGAACAGACAAGGCAAAAAGAATTCGAGACCGTGTGTAGTCCCCTAGTGCCTTGAACAACTCGGCAAGAAACAGAAACTCACGCTCTGACAGCATGCGTTCCTTGACCATGCTTACATTTTCCGCATGACTGGAAGTATCACCACAAGCGACGTTGGACATCCGCACCTCTCTTAAATGATTAATCACTCATATGTGACAAATGTAACCATGCGACATGCATCTGTCAAGCAGTCAAAAAAGATGTCCTCACTTACAAATCATTTATAATATTTTTAAGTCATTATAGTTATAAAAACAAAAAGCGGGGACTGTCTTCAGACAGCCCCCGCCAAATCATAAATCATGAAGCTAGCCCAGACCAAGCCTGTTCTGGGTCAGGTACTTTCGCCCGGCGCAATCGACAATTTCCTCTATAAGTCCGGCATTCTCAAGACCGCTTGCACGGACCTCGACAAGCAAACCGGCCACTTTCTTTTCTTCTTCAAGATACCCAAGCACGACATCCCGCACCCCCTTGACTGAAACAAGACGGTCCGCCCAGCCGATGCCCTCCTGATACAGCATCTTGGCAGAAACAAAGGAAGCCACAAGCGCCAACTGGTGTCTGCGCGGGATATCATTGATGACACGATCCCGATACTTCTGCACAAGGATCGCCGGACAATAAGACAACATGACATCACACAAACGCGGATCATCTGCCACAGTATCAATTTCCTCTTCCAGAACGGCAGCTACCCTGTCAGCAAGAGAATTGATGGACTCGGACAATTGGTAGGACAGTTCGGTAATGGTCCTCTCCCCACCCGCAAGCTTGAATTCGCGCATGAGTACCCGTGCTTCCGCACGCGCTCTCAACCGCAGAATATCCAGCAGTTGTGCAACATAATCATCCTTGATGCCGAGGAACTCCTTCTCACTCAGGATCAGTCCGGCAAGTATTTCATACGACGAACATATCACGCCCGTCTTGTTGGCAGAGGGACCGGGGACAGCGAGTACACCTGCCTTCTCCATCTCGGCACGCGCATCAGCGGAAATGAAGATATTTGCCCCTTCCACCAGTCCTCTGGCCGAAGGCGAGCCATCCTTTTGCAGGAATGCGCGCCAATTGGACATGTTGATGGTATCAGGCCTGCCACCGGACGGAATGAAAATATCCGCCACCGCGGTATTGTGCAGTTCATTACGAATCTGCGTTCCGCGAGCATCCTCAGTGGACACGACAAACGCCCCTTCCCCCTTCAGCTTTCCCGGGTCAAAGTGAGACGCCTTGAGTTCATTATCCATAAGCCGAATCAGTTCGGCATGATCCATGCCGTCAGGATCGAAGGCCGCTCCGTGCCCGTCGGTCATGGCAACGATTCGCGCGTTTTCACCATACTCCCGCATAAGGATTTTCATGACGTTGGACGCCACATCCCCTGCCGGACCACCGGTAATCTTCACGGTAAACGGCTCATTCTTCGGATCAATGCCGAGGGTATGCAGCAGCTCATCAGCAAAGACGATCACGCCCTCGCTGGTCACGCCGTATTCCTTGTGGGCAATGCCCGCTCCGGGCTTGGAACTCATGAAAGCGCTCGGCCACTTGTAACCGCGAAACTCCGCCCGCGCCGCTATCCAGTTGATATGGGCAGGTGTAATGTTTTCATCGGGGCCGAGGAAGATCAACTCCTCACGATCAAGGTAATCCACAATACCGGGCTGGACAAAACCTTCTGAACCATCCGGGATAACGAGCAGATCAAGGAATGAATCGACCATGCTTTTCACCGCCAAATCGATGTCCGCGTCAGGTCCGAGCAGAATAACCGCCTTGGAACCACCTTCCGGAATATCCTTGTTCTTGAACTGCTGGGCGCTGGCAAGCTTGGTCACTTCATCAAACAACCGGTTCGATTCCATCTCGAAATGCTCCTGCGACCATGTACGCACTACCCGGACACCGCCACGGGCCGTGTCTCGATACCGCACATGGAAAGCAAAACTGTAGGGACCGTGGAAGCAGTATATGCCGAAAGGCCTTTCTTCCTTGGGCATGGGGGACAGAATAAGCGGATTCAACCGGAAACTCAGACCGAGCTTGTGCGGCAGATAATAGTTCGTCCTCATCGTGTAACGAAAGAACTTGAATATGTAGGTCATGATCTTCCGATGAACCGGGTTTCCGATCGTGCTGATGGCACTGCGGACTTCGCTCCTTCTTTCAGCAAGAGCGGCACTGCGATCACCGACAAAGTCAGGATTGAAACGAATATCAAAATATTCCATCAGCATTCCACTGACATCCCGGTGCTTGAGGATGGCATACAGGATTCGGCTTGAAGTATACGCGTGAATGTCCTTGCTAATGAGGAACTGATGCGCGAACTCGCTGGCGGCCTGCATAAGCATGACCTGCCCAAGCTCCCAACCATCCTCGTCCGCCAACGCTTCAAGACCATGAAAGGCGAACCACTTGGTCAGGCACAACTGCCGCTCAAGACGACGCCACTGTTCGGAATCTTCCTGCAAATCAATACGTGAGGTATCAAGATAAAAACTCATGATCGCTATGGTGGACTTCTCACCACGTTCGAACTCATCGGAATAGGCCCGGTCAACCGGAATATTCTCACGGGCAAAAACATTGACGACTCTCAAGAGCAATCCCTTTCGGGGCGGGTTTTCCATGGCAACGGTAATCCGGTCAAAACCGGGATGCACACCCTTTTCAAGCTGAACCTGCACCCGCTCATAACCCTCAACGCAACCGCAGGTCCGGAAATGACGTACCGCCCGCCCAGCCTCAAACTTCTCGACATAGTCTTCACTGGCAGAAGACAGGAAGTGCTCAAAGGCTTCAACATCCTTCGACTCAACTGAAACGGCCCCCTCCCGGACGCTGGCAAGGGCCTTTTTGAAATTATCGCCGTCAACCGCGCATTGGGGCTGCGGCCCGAAAATAAACGTATCAAGCCGCAACGAATCGTCACGACTGGAATAGATGCGTGCAATTTGGATATCCTTATCGAGATACTCCTTCAGCACCCCGCCGAGCGCCTTCATGTCACCACCCGGCGTAATATGCGTAACCATGGAACCGCACGGACTTCGCAGTGCCAGAGACTGCTTCTCACGACGGACATTTCCGGAAAGAAGCGCCATTAAATGGCGAATTTGCTCGGATTCATTATGAGTTCTGAAGTAATACTCCGGCATTGAACCATAAAACCAGGGAATAAGGTCTCCCGCAGATTCTTTCAGCCGATTCTCAACCTTTTCCTGAATATCAGACGGATTGACGACCACATCAACGTTCATTATTCACCTCATCTGGCAAATTTAAAATTTTCTCCTATATCCTTGTGCATGCCCCTTGGAAATGAGTCAAGATTTTGTCAAAATCATTTTTGACGCATTAGACGCATTATAAATGTTACTATTAACAATCTAATATCGTGGACATAAAACACATCGCGCGATATATGAAATAAAGGCCGAGCCATAGTGGCCCGGTAAGAATTCGGCAACGAGGGATCGACCATGAGCAAAACCGCGATAGACACTGGCATTCTGCTGGAAACCGGCACCAACGAACTCGAAATCCTTGAGTTCTATATCAATGAAACCCTCAAGGAAGGCGAAGAGCCCGTTAAAAACTACTTCGGCATCAATGTAGCCAAAGTCATGCAGGTCATTGAAACGCCCAACCTTGAACCGCCGGAATCTGCACCACATCCGTCATTTATGGGCACCATCCCCCTGCGGGATCTCATCCTGCCCGTGCTCGATCTTTCCGTCTGGCTTGAACTCAACATGCCAAAAACGGAACGGGACATCGTCATTGTCACAGAATTCAGCAAGACCGTGACCGGATTTCTTGTTTCCGGCGTTACGGAAATTCACCGCGTTGGCTGGGGTAAAGTCATTCCCCCGACCAGTGTCATCTCCCAGAGCACCGACTCCATTGTCGGCCTGGTGGACAAAGGAGATCACTTCATTCAGTTGCTTGATCTCGAAACCATCCTCACCCAGATCGAACCGGCCAGCGACCTTGAAATGACTCGTGCCGACAGGGAATACAAAGTATTGGTGGCCGACGATTCCGCGACCATCCGCATGATGCTTGAACAGAACCTCACTGCGGCCAACTTCAAGCCGATCATTACGAACAACGGCAGCGAGGCTCTCAAAACCATCATGGCACTGAAAGCCCAAGCCGAAGAAGAAGGCAAGGAAATCACCGAATTCGTGGATGTCATTGTTTCCGATATCGAAATGCCCCTCATGGACGGCTTCAGTCTGACAAAAAACATCAAGGACGATTCCGTCTTGCAGAAACTGCCCGTCATACTGTACTCCTCCATCATCACAAAGGAACTGAAGCACAAAGGTGATTCAGTGGGAGCCGACCTGCAAATCACAAAACCGGATCTGCACACTATCCCGGAAAAAGCCATTGAACTGATTGAAGGAAGTAAAGATTGATTTATCGCGGTGATGAAGTTCTTGAAGTCTATCTCGAAGAAACTACTGACAGGCTCGACTCTATTGAATCGGGCCTCTTGAAGCTTGAAAATCAGGCAGAATGCGATCCGTCGCTGGTCAATTCCATTTTTCGTGATGCCCACTCAGTCAAGGCCGGGGCCAACCTTCTTGAACTGAAAAACATTGAGGCACTTTCGCACAAATTGGAAAATGTTCTTGAGATGATCCGACGCTGTGAACTTGATGCCACGGAAATGATCATAACCGCCAGTCTGGAGTCCGTAGACAAGCTACGCGAACTGGTGGACAATATCGAACACAGCGAGGGAATCAGCATTCGCCTGCACACCGCCATGCTTGAAATGTCGGTAAAAAAAACCCTCGAACAGAGCTAAGACAACTTTCACGTCAGACGCAAAGAAGGCCGCCTCCATACAGGAAGCGGCCTTTTTAATGTCTGACAAACCGACTTGTTCTTAATTCTTGAACATATCCAGAATACTCTCAGCGTCCTGCATTTTGGAAAACGACGTATTGCTGAACACTTCGCTCTCCACGGCCTTGAGGAATTCATCATAATTCATCTGGGTGAAATCAATCATCACGCCTTTGACCTTGAAATACAACTGAAGAAAACTCATCAACGACTCATCCTCAAGACACTTGGTCAACCCGACCGCATCCGTGACCGAGGTAAACGGCTTGTTCATCCCGCCGAGAATAAACATGTCCAGCCCACTCTCGCCATCCGTCACCACGCCCAGCAGGTTGAACGTCTTGAGTTTGGCTGCGAATTCGTCGGTCATATCCGGGAATTCCATGATATCCTTCTTGGGAAACACGCCGGCAAAGACCATCTGGCCTTCTTCATCAGCCATGGTATGCCGAAAAACGGTTTCGCCATGGTTCTTGCGTGCCGCCTTGATGGTTTCATAAAGATCACAGGCAAAGGCGAGCCTGAGGTCCTGCATAATTTTTTCGTCCATGATGCAACTCCGTGGCTAAATGATTCCGTGCAAGGGGCCGCCAGATGCGCCGAGGGCATCAACGCGTTTCTCGACCTCGGGATCGGGATCGAGCGGCGGAGCGTGGTACGTCTTGAGTCGGGCATCGATGACAATGGAAGTCTTCGCACCCCAGTGTTTTGCATGAGTGAAACCGTGAACTCCGTAAATATCAGTGGCCGGATCGGAACGGGTAAATGCCACCCACAGGAAGTTATCCCAGTTCTGTGCCGTAAAACCGGCGTCATCCGCAACGACGATCATGGGGAACCCTTCAATTCCCACAGCCTTTTCAAGCGCTGCGCCAAGTCGGTCGAAAGCCGCGTCCTGCTGGTCACGCTTCTTCTGATGCTTCGGGCCCTTGATAACAAGAATACCGGGCGCAAAGACCTGAGGATCACGGAAACCGCGAGGCAGATTCATATTGCTCGGCATCTCCGTTGACAGTTCACGCTTCTGTGACCCGGCAGCCGCCCATACGAGTTTCGACCCCTGATTCAGGCTGATACCGGAATAATCAAGCGTGTCGATGGTTGTCCGGGTGATGAAATGCAGATCCCGCTTGAGGTCAACCCGCTCAAGCATGTGCTTGAAGAAGCCGGGGATATCATGGCACGACGCCCCGTGGCGCATGTCTTCACGTGCGGCAATAAGCACGTATTTCGACAACGAGGTCTGCGTATTGCCAAGCAATGCCATGGCATTGGTCAGCAATTCCTGAGGCTGCCGTTCTTCGGCGTAAGGCACATATCGTTCACTGCCCACGGCGAGCAGCAGCGGATGCACACCCGCAGCGTCCACGGCATGCACCTCATGCACACCGGAAAAAACGGACGGCACCAGTTCGGCAGTCAATTCATGAATGAATTCACCGAACATGGTATCTTCCTGCGGCGGTCTTCCCACCGTGGTGAAAGGCCAGACGGCATCATTTCGATGAAAGACCTTGTCCACCTTGAGCACCGGGAAATCATGAGCCAGACTGTAATATCCCAGATGATCACCGAACGGGCCTTCAGGTTTTTCCAACCCTTTGACCACGGTGCCGGAAATACAGAAATCCGCCTCGGCAGGAACAGGCAGTCCGCCCTCACGGGTAACCATGGGAATTCGATGCCCACCCATGGCACCGGCAAAGAAAATCTCAGCCAGTCCGTCCGGCAGCGGCATAACGGCAGCCAAAGTCATGGCCGGTGCTCCGCCAACAAAGACATTCACCCTGAGCGGGATATTCTTGTTGATAGCCTGTGCATGATGGTGACCGATGCCGCGATGAATCTGGTAATGCAGGCCGACTTCCTTGTCTGGAACGAAGTCATTCCCCGACAGCTGCACCCGGTACATGCCCATGTTGGAACCGGCGTATCCGGGATTGTCCGGGCTTTCCGAATAGACCTGAGGCAATGTCACGTATCCGCCGCCGTCCATGGGCCACGAGACAAGCTGCGGCAATTGAGAGACCGTCGTTTCATTTTGCAGGACAGGACCCCATGAAACATTTTTCGGCATGGTGTGCCAAGCAGTCTTGGGCGCCCCCAGATATTTCCACGGACGCCTGAACGCCTCCATGGGGGAAAGCTTCAATTTCATCAACCGCTGTACCATCTCTATGGTATCGCGGAAGATGAAATGCATGCGTTGCTTTGTGCCGTACAGATTGGCGGCCATAGGGAACCGGCACCCTTTCACGCTGGTGAAAAGAAGCGCCGGACCTCCGGCTTGAAAAACCCTGCGCTGAATGGCCCCGACTTCAATGTTCGCATCAACTGTTTTGTCAATACGAACGAGTTCGCCACGAGCCTCAAGTGCGTCAAGACACTCTTTGGTATTCTTGTATCCCATGAATGGTTCCCGTTGTTGTATCGCTGGCGGAACAATCTAGACGGAAAGAGCGGAAAAGTTAAGGAAAGATTCTACTAATCCGGGAACCGAAAGATCTCTGGCCGAAATCACTGCTGCATCACCTGCGGAGGACTCCACACGCACGCATAGTCCACTGGACGGGAACGAAGGATATTTTCTTTGATGTCCACTTCAAGCGGCTTCATGTTGCAGGATGCCCGGTTGCGGCAGGTGTTGCAGAAGACCTTCGGATACGGACAAACAAGACAATACGGCCTGTAATCATCGCACGTTAAGGAATTCCAGGGGCGTCTATGCCCGAGTACGCACTTCTTCTGATAAAACACGCACTCGAGACAACCATTCGACACAATTAACATTTTTCGCATTACCCACCTCCTTTTCGGGTGTCTTCTCAGTATCCGAGAAAAACACACCTCCGAATAAGTCGGTATTATAATTTCGGTACAATTCCCCCTCCAGCCTGAACTGAATATGTAACCTCAAAGTAACACTCCGAAATAACGAGCAACCTTTGAGAAACCTCTGTCGAACAAATTTTGCCATCAAAAATCTTTATGCTATGAACAGCAGGACAGACACCTTTCATCGGAGAACAAAGCCATGACGCTCATACAATGGGACGAATCCATGTCCGTCGGACATGATGAAATAGATGACCAGCATAAAAAACTCATAGACCTTATCAATCGGGCATATGAAGCCATGCAGAAACACGACGAACACATGATGGTCTCACTGATCAACGAAATGCGCGACTATGCGACTGTGCACTTCAAGACAGAAGAGACACTCATCGAAAACAACGGCTTTCCGAAAATAGCAGAACACAAATGGCAGCACGCCAAATTCAACAAAACCGTCGAGGATTTTCAGAAAAAGCAATTCGACACAATGAACCTGTCACAAATCTTCGTCTTTCTCAGTCGCTGGCTCACGACGCACATCATGGAGGAAGACATGCAATATGTTCCTTATCTACCCAAAAAAGAATCCTGACATTCAAAATGAAAAAGCCCGCAAGATGCGGGCTTTTTCATTATCTGCAAGATTGGCTTACTCGCCGCGAATCTTGAAAAAGGCGTCAGCAAATTCCTTCATGACTTCATCCACGTCCTCATACGCTTCCTTTTTCAACTGAAGACTCGTCGGCGCGATGCCCATGGTAGCAGTATCCCAATAAACTTCACGCGGAGGGATGCCGAATTCGAAATTGAGATGGTACACATTCATGCCGCTCTTGGTACGAATATCCATGATCTTGATGATAATGTACCCGACGTTTTCCAGTTCATAACCGGCAGCCGGATAATTATTGACCACGGCATCATTGTTCACTTCCATGCCGCGCATATTCTTCTTGAAGGCCTCAATGGCGTATTTCTGAACATCCACGGCATCAAGTGCATCGCCTTCGACATCCACAAAAACCATGACATCATCGAGAATCTTAATTTTTTTGAAATCCTCGGTTTTTCCGGCCATGGCAGGCGACTGCATACAAATGAAAAAAGCCAGAGCCGCCATACACAACATCATTTTTCTCATGATAGACCTCACGCTTGACGATTGTCGGGATGTTCCTATTCCGCATTGCATTTTAAACACGCAACGGCTGTCGATGTAAACCCCATCGCGAAAAACAAAAAGGACTTACGCATATAATATGCGTAAGTCCCTGATGATCGTGGCGGGCCATACAAGATTCGAACTTGTGACCTCTTGCTCCGGAGGCAAGCACTCTATCCAACTGAGCTAATGGCCCGCGAGAAGAAAGTAGCTATCCTTCACCCCTTCCTTTGTCAAGGCTACACCCATGAGATAAAAAACAAAAGCACGACATGACTTGTCCGCTTCATCGTGCATTCCACTTGCCAAAATACATATAACAAATCTATATAATAGGAAATGAGCACTGAACGGACGTGTCAACTCATCAGCTTTCAGGAGAGCCATGAACAAAAAACGAATAATTCTGGCCGTCACCGGAGCCAGTGGGACTGTATACGCAATCTCGCTGGTCAAGGCTCTCGCTGACCGCGACGACGTGGAACTGCATGTCATCATTTCCGCCGCAGCACAGAAAGTACTCTCCATGGAGACAGACTTTCCGCTCGACGCACTGACCGACGGTTCCCATTCAATACACGATCCGTCCAATATCGCTGCACCACCGGCCAGCGGTTCATGGCAACACGCAGGCATGATTATCTGCCCCTGCTCCATGGCCACGCTGTCCGCTGTCGCCACAGGTTCGGGGCACACACTCATCCACCGCGCCGCAAGCGTCACACTCAAGGAACGCCGCAAGCTCATCCTGGTTCCGCGGGAAACGCCGCTCAACAACATCCATTTACAGAACCTGCTCACGGCCGACAACGCCGGAGCAATCATTTTACCGGCATGTCCGGGCTTCTATCACCGCCCGGAAACCATTGAGGATATCACCGATCATCTGGCCGGAAAAATCCTCGACCAACTGGACATCCCCCATTCGCTCTACAAACGATGGGGAGAATAACAGTCCATCAGGAGGCACTCATGAAAATAACCTGGAACGGTCACGCGAATTTCACCATACGGACTGACAACGCCACAATCCTTATCGATCCTTTTTTCGTGGGAAATCCGGCAGCGCAGAGCACGCACAAGGACATCGACGCATGCGATCTCATCCTCGTCACCCATGACCACAGCGATCATATAGGCCAGACTCTTGAATTGGCAGCAAAGCATGATGCGGAAGTTGTCGCCATTTTCGACATCATCCAAAGCCTGATCGTACAGGGGTTGCCGGAGCGCCTCGGCGTGGGCATGAACATCGGCGGCACCATTGAACGCCTCGGCATTTCCGTGCAGATGGTTCAGGCCATACACTCTTCCACCACCGGGAATCCCGCAGGCTACATCATCACCCTGCCCGACGGGACATGCATATACAACTCCGGTGATACCGGCCTTTTCGGTGACATGGAACTTTTCGGCAAACTCAACGACATAGACATTGCCATGCTGCCCATCGGCGGGCGCTTCACCATGGATGCCAAGCAGGCCGCTTACGCATGCCGCCTGCTCGGATGCCGCAAAGTCATCCCGCAACACTGGGGCACATGGCCGATTCTCGCCCAGAATACGGAAGCCATGGCCGAACAACTCGCATTACTCTCGCCTGACACGGAACTGGTGGAGCTTGAAATAGGAAAAGCGACAGAAATATAGAACTCCCTCGACGACCCGGGAAACTCTCTCTTTCGGCTCAACTGGAACGGGCTTTTTTTAATCCCTGTAAAGCCGCATGAATCTGTGCGGCTTTCTTTTTACCGATACCGGGAAGCGACCCGATATCTCCACGCCCAGCCTCAACCATTGCATCCAGCGACTCGAAACAATCCCACAATGTTCGGGCGGTCTTGGGTCCAATTCCAGGCAGAGATGTCAGTTCACTGTTGAGCACAGCCTTTTTGCGTGCCCTGCGCTGCCTGCCAATCACGAAACGATGCGCTGTATCACGCACCATCTGCAAGAACAGCAACTCCGCACTGCCCGGTTTGAGCGGCATGGGATTCTTGCGGCCGGGACGAAAAATCAGGTCTTCAAGTTCTCCGGCCCGACGCGACGGCCCTTTGGCAATGGAGGCAAGTTCCCAATCCACCTGCTCTACGCACTCTGACAGAGCTTTCTCCACAGCGGTAATCTGTCCGCGCCCACCGTCAATGAGAACCAAATCCGGCCACGGCGGCCCCGACTCCACACGCCGCACTGTCCATGCGGCCAGAGCGGCATAATCATCCGCCGCACCCTCAAGTTCCGGAAAGGCATACAGACGCGAAGCCGCCTTGTCCCGACGCCCCTCATCAAAAACAACCTGCCCGACTCGCATGTCCGTACCGCCAAGGTGGGAAGCGTCAATACATTCAATACGCAGCGGTTCTTCGACAAGCCGCAGAACCTTCTGGAGACGCGCCGTGATGGTATCCTTCTTTTCCCTCGCCTGCCGAGCGACACTTCGGGCGATATCAAGAAGCTTCTTCTCCTGAGTGGAATGCGGGACAACCACGCGCACACTGTCAGTCCGCCGATCAGCAAGCACCTCGGCAAGCACATCGTTGTCCACATCGTGCGGCGCGATAATAAGAGGCGGAATAAACCGCCCTGCGCCATAGAACTGCACAAGAAAACTTTCGAGCACTTCCGGCCCCTCATCAAGCGTCAGCCCCGGCCAGAAGAAGTGTTTCTGATCGAGCAACCGCCCCTGCCTGATGAACAGCAGCCCCAGCCCGAGTCCGGCATCCGTCTCAGCCAGACCGATGACATCCCGGTCCCGTCTGTCATGAATGACCGCAACCTGACCTTCAACGGTCTTTTTCACGGCGCGAATCTGATCCCGATACTCGGCGGCCTGCTCAAACCGCATATCCGCCGAAGCCTGCGCCATCTTCTTCTTGAGCGAACCGACCAGTTCACCAGACTTGCCGGACAACAGCATCTCCACCCTGTGCACCTGATCCATATACATATTAGTATCCACGTCACGGACACACGGCGCAAAACACTGATGGATATCGTAATACAGACAGGGACGCACACGATTCCTGAACGCTCCGTCCGAACACTTGCGCAACGGAAACACCTTGCCGAGCAATTTCAATGTGGTGCGGGCAGCGGCAGAGGAAGTAAACGGACCAAAATAGACAGACCCGTCACGCACGACCTTGCGCGTCATGGACAGACGAGGGAACTCCGAACGCTTGTCGAGCTTGAACAGGACATATTGCTTGTCGTCCTTCAAAACGACATTGTAACGAGGCCGGTGCTTCTTGATCAGCCCGGATTCAAGCAACAAGGCTTCCTTTTCCGTGCCGGTCAGCAAAATATCGACAGAACGCACCTGTGCAACAAGCGCCTTTGTCTTCGGAGTATGCCCGGTGTTCTTCTGAAAATAGGAAGCAAGCCGCCTACGAAGGCGTTTGGCCTTGCCCACATAGATAATCCGCCCACGTCCATTTTTCATTAAATAGACGCCGGGAGAATCGGGATAATCAACGGCAAAAAATTTGAACTCTTCACTCATGGCACTGTTGTATTTTTTCGACATTATTTTCGCTTAAACGCACTATACTGGATTTACCTCCCCAAATCACGTCAAATTATTTCCATATATTATCTAAACATTTCGAGTAAATAACTCAAACCCACCACGCTAAAAAATTCAATTTTTTGTACGGTAAAAAAATTTTTACTCAATGCATTTTTTCCGATGATTCCCCTTGCCAAGATATCCCAAGTCAGGTTAAAGGAATAGCAGTTTAGGTGTTCACTTGGTGTTAATTGCAAAAAAAGGAAGATTAATTATGAAACGTCTTATCATGCTCGCAGTTCTGTGCGCCTTCGTGCTCAGCGCTGCTGCAGCCTCTGCTGCAGACATCAAAGCTTCCGGTGCTTTCACCGTTGAAGCTGTTTGGAAATCCAACTGGAACTTCACTGACGGTAGTCGTGACGATGTAGCCTCCAGCGCTTTTGACATCGAACAGCGTGCTGACGTTGTATTTGAGTTCATCGCTAACGAGAACCTGAAAGGTGTTCTCTTCCTGCGTTACGGCACAGGCAAATGGGGCCAGGGCTCCTTCGCTCTGGGCGCTGGCGACGGTGGTCAGACTCTTTCCACTGCTGCTGCAGGCGCACCCATTTCCGGCAGCCGCATCGCTGTCCGTCGCGCTTACATCGACTTCAACTGGCCTGACACCACCATCAATGTCAAAGCCGGTTACCAGGCTGTCACCCTGCCGAACGCTTTCGGCGGCGGCTCCATGATCCTGGACGAAGAAGTTGCTTCCGCAGTCGTTTCCGGCGCTATCACTGACAACGTTGGCTACCTCGTTGGTTTCGCCCGCGCCGTCACTGGTACCGACCTCGACGCCACTGCTGGTACTCTGCAGCAGAACCAGGCTAACGCCGACGTTTGGGTTGCAGCTCTTCCGATGAACTTCGAAGGCTTCAACGTTGCACCTTTCGGTGCTGTTGCTGCTCTGGGTAAAGGCTTCACCGGCGCTAACTCCGCTGGCCTGCAGTCCTTGAACGCCACCACTGTCGCTGGCAAAGACACCTTTGACACTGCTTACTGGCTCGGCGCTGCTTTCACCATGGATCTCTTCGATCCGTTCGTGCTGAAAGCCGACGTCAACTACGGTAAGGTCACCTCTGACATCAAACAGAACGAGAAAGACGGTTGGTTGTTTGACGCAGCTCTCGAATACAAGGGCTTCGACTTCATGACCCCCGAACTGTTCTTCGTCTACACCACTGGTGAAGATGACAACGCTTCCAAGGGCAACGGTTCCGAGCGTATGCCTATCATCCAGGCTTCCAACTGGGCTGTTGGTTCCTTCTTCTTCGGTGGCGACACCCTGCTTGACGGTTCCTTCCCCGGCGCAGCCGGTGGTCGTCCGACCTACCTCGGTTTCTGGGCTCTGGGCCTGTCCCTCAAGGACATCCAGTCCTTCGCTGATGGCCTGACTCACACTGCTCACATCATCTACGCCAAGGGTACCAACGACAAGAACATCGGCCCCGCTTACACCAACGGTTCCGGTGTTGCCATGAACAACGTCACCTACGGCCGCACCCTGACTGAAAAAGATTCTCTGATCGAGATCGATTTCAACACCGCCTACAAGGTTTACGACGAACTGACTCTGACTCTGGATCTCGGTTACATCAACCTGGATGCCAAGTCCTCCGTCTGGAATACCGGCGGTGCCAATCAGAAGCGTAAGGGCGGCGACGCCTGGAAGGTCAGCACTGGTGTTGTCTACGCTTTCTAAGCTCGCTTAGAAACCTAGCTTCTAGCTAAAAACCAACCCAAGTGACACCGAGGGCCGGGGCGTGCAAACCCCGGCCCTCTTTCTTTGTCTTCTGCCAGAAAACCCATTCTCACCGACTCGACTTTTCATTTCCGGTCGGATATACATTTCTCCCCTGACGAAAATACAGGGACACCCGTATATTTCCCGACAACCACAGCCACAGAGGTCGACATGCCTTGTAGAACTCTCGAATACTCCACCGGAAAAGACTGGCCCGCCATTGAAAAATGGATGGACCTACGCAAGGACCCCGACACCAAGGTCGATACGATCGTTCATGACATTCTGGCGAGCGTAAAAGAACACGGTGACAAAACGCTTGTCGAATATACGTGCAAATTTGACTGCAAAAATTTCACGGCGGATATGCTTCGTGTCTCCGTTCAGGCTATCAAGGCCTCACTTGACGAAATCCCTGACTCAGACATCGCCATTCTTGAAGAGGCAATCTCCCGCGTCCGAAATTTCCATCTCAATCAGAAAGAGAAATCTTGGTGGACCACAGCCGAAGACGGCACGATTCTCGGCCAGATGGTCCGTCCCGTCGACCGTGTCGGACTGTACGTTCCCGGCGGACAAGGTGGCGAAACACCACTTATCTCCAGCCTCATCATGAATGCGATCCCGGCACAGGTAGCCGGAGTGCCGTCCATCGGAGTGACTTCTCCGCCTCGTCAGGACGGGACGCTGAATCCATATATTCTCGCCACGGCCGCCCTTCTTGGACTTGATGAAGTATATCTTTCCGGTTCCGCATGGGCCATCGGCGCACTCGCATACGGCACTGAAACCATCGCACCGTGTGATGTCATCGCCGGTCCCGGAAATATCTTTGTGGCCACTGCCAAATCACAGCTTATCGGTCACGTGGGCATCGACATGGTTGCCGGCCCCAGTGAAATCGCCATTCTTGCAGATTCCACGGCCAATCCCGCATGGCTCGCGGCGGACATGCTGTCTCAGGCAGAACACGATCCGCTTGCCGCTGCACTTCTGGTCACACCGGACACGGAACTGGCCGAGGTTGTCAAAGCGGAATTAAAAACACAGTGCGCAGCCCTGCCGCGTGGCGAGATTGCCGCGAAATCACTTGAAGACTGGGGAGCGATCATTACGGTTCCGGACATGGAAACTGCTACCGAACTCGTTAACCTGCTCGCTGCCGAGCACCTTGAACTTTCCGTAGAAGATCCTTGGGCGTTGCTCGGCTCCATCCGTCACGCCGGAGCCATCTTCATGGGACACAATTCGCCCGAACCGGTCGGAGATTATTTTGCAGGCCCGAACCACGTACTGCCCACACTCAGGACCGTCCGTTTTTCCTCGGCCCTGTCTGTACAGAATTTCTGCAAAAAATCCAGTGTGATCGCCGCAAGTCCCGGCTATGTTTCCGAACATGGCAACAAGATTGCGCGTCTGGCACGACTGGAAGGACTGGAAGCTCACGCCCGCAGCGTCGAGTGCCGCAACAAGTAACATTACATTAAGTATACCATTGTACACCAACCAGAGGGAGAGACTCATGGCCGTACTGGAAACAAAAATCACCGAATATCCACTCGTATCCAAGGGCAAGGTCCGCGATATCTACGAAATAGATGAGACCAGCCTGCTTCTTGTAACCACAGACCGTATATCTGCGTTCGACGTGGTCATGCCTGATCCCATCGCGGACAAGGGCAAGGTGCTCAATCAGATCACCCTGTTCTGGATGGACATGATGAAGGACCTCGTACCGAACCACATCATTGCCACAAACGTGGATGACTATCCCGAACCGCTGCACAAGTATAAAACAGAACTCCAGGACCGCAGCGTACTCGTCAAAAAAGCCAAGCCGCTGCCCATCGAATGCATCGTTCGCGGCTTCATCACCGGTTCCGGCTGGAAGGATTACCAGAAGACCGGCGAAGTCTGCGGACACAAGCTCCCTGCGAATCTTCAGGAATCCGAGATGCTCGAAACCGCCCTGTTCACTCCGTCCACCAAGGCCGAGCTGGGCGACCATGACGAAAACATCAGCCTCGATCAGGCAGCCGGTCTCATCGGTGAAGAAATGATGCGTAAAGTTGAAAAACTCGCTCTGGACATCTACACCCGCGCCCGTGATTACGCCAAGGAACGCGGCATCCTGATAGCAGATACAAAATTCGAATTCGGCATGCTTGGTGATGAGCTCATTCTCATCGACGAAGTACTGACCCCGGATTCCTCGCGTTTCTGGCCCATGGACGGATACAAACCCGGCCAGTCCCAGCCCAGCTTTGACAAACAGTATTTCCGCGACTGGCTGGTGGAAATCGGCTTCAACAAGCAACCTCCGGCACCGAGCATTCCGGAAGACATCGCAGCCCAGACCCGTGCGAACTACATGGAAGCATACAAGCTGCTCACCGGCAGTGAACTTGAAATTTAGGGGGCAGTCATGCAAGAATGGTTGCAACTCGTCGGACTGGTGATTCTCGGCCTCGTCGTAGGACGCTTTATCCGCACCAAAATCGGTGGCGGAGGCGGCTGAGGGCCGAAAAACAGCTCATGCGGCTGGACGCCGCCTGAAAAAAATGATGAAAATTAATAGTTGCCATGAGGGGATGGGTCGCTTGACAGGTTCAGCGAAACTCAATATGTAACCCCTCTTGCCTTGCTCTCCTCTTTATTTGGAGAAGGGCCAATGACCAAAAGGAGTAACTGAAAAATGGCTAACAACTACGAGACGCTCGTGCTTCTCTCTCCCGAGTTGGCTGAGGAAAACAGGAAAGAAATCCTGGAAGGCCTCACCACCATCGTGGATCGCGAAGGCGGCAAAATGGTTGAGACCGACGACTGGGGAATGCGCCCGCTCGCATACCCTGTCCAGAAGCAGACCCGCGGCTACTACGTACGTCTGGTCTTTGAAGCCCCCGGTGCGCTGGTGGCTGAACTGGAACGTAACATCCGCATCACCGACGGCATCTTCAAGTTCATGACCGTCAAACTGGCTGCCTAGGAGGTCCCACCATGGCATTTCGCAAAAAATTCACACCGAGGAAAAAGTTCTGCCGCTTCTGTGCGGACAAGGAACTCCCCCTGGATTACAAGCGCCCTGATATCCTGCGCGATTTCGTGACCGAGCGCGGCAAGATCATTGCCCGCCGCATCACCGGTACCTGTGCCAAGCACCAGCGCCGCCTGACCAACGAAATCAAGCGCTCTCGTCAGATGGCTCTCCTGTTCTACACCACCGTTCACAGCACCGATGTGAAAAAGCGTAGCTCCATGTAGGGGAGGAAAACCAAATGAAACTTATCTTACGCGCAGACGTCGACGCTCTCGGTCGACTCGGAGACATTGTCAGTGTCAAGCCCGGTTACGGCCGCAACTACCTGGTTCCCCAGGGCCTTGCCAAACCGGCTACCAACGCCAACCTGAAGGCTTTCGAACTCGAACGCCGCAAACTTCAGGAACAGGCTGATTCCCTTCGTGCCCAGGCCGAAGGCATGGCTGAAAAGATCGCATCCACTCCGGTAGAAATCGAAGTGCGTGTTGGTGAAGGCGACAAGCTGTACGGCTCTGTCACCACCGCCAACATCGGCGACGCCATGGAAGCTGCAGGACTCGACATCGATCGCAGGAAGATCCTCCTGCCCGAGCCGATCCGTTCCCTTGGCGAATACGACGTCGAAATCAAGCTGCATCCGGACGTTCGCGGCGAGCTGAAGCTCTCCGTCACCCGTCACGGCGGCCCCATTGAGGAAGAAGTCGAAGAACCTGTTGAAGCCGAAGCTGTCGAGGAATCAGTAGAGACCGATGCCGCAGAAGCCGAAACAGAGGCCTAGATCAGGCCATTACGATTCTAATCCGGAAGGGGCCCTGGAAAGGGCCTCTTCCGATCTCCTACGTAAAGTCCCCCCACAGAATCTGGAAGCCGAACAGGCCGTTATCGGCGGTGTGTTCCAGTCCAACACAATGTTCCACGAACTCGTGGACCTTGTCGATGCAGACGACTTCTATTCGCCTGCTCACCGCACCATTTTTCAGGCGTTCATCGACCTCTACAACAAACAGAAGCCCATTGACCTCGTCACGGTCAAGGACCATCTGGAAAGTAGCGGTACACTGGAAACCATCGGCGGCCCGGTCTATCTCTTTGAATTGGCCGACTCCGTATTCAGCTCCGCCAATGCGATGCATCACGCCCAGATCGTCCGGGACAAATCCATCCTGCGCAAGTTAATCGACGCCTCAAGCAACATCATCACCAACTGCTACGAGGCCACTGACGTCGATACGCTTCTCGGCGAATCCGAAAAAGAAATTTTCAACATCGCGCAGTCTCAGTCCTCGACCAACCAGTCCGACAGTAAACGCCTGCTGGACCGCGTCTTTGAGGACCTGACAAAAAAATACGAACAGAAGTCCGCCATCACCGGTATTGCCACGCACTACCACGACTTCGACAACATGACTGCCGGACTCCAGAATTCGGACCTCATCATCATGGCGGGTCGTCCCTCCATGGGTAAGACCGCATTCGCCCTGAACGTGGCCCTGCGCGCAGCAGCCCGTTCCGAAGCGCCTACTGTCGTCTTTTCTCTGGAAATGAGCATGGAACAGCTCATGACCCGTCTGCTTGCGGTTCAGGCCAAGGTCGGTCTCCAGAACCTACGTACCGGTTACATCGAGGATCAGGACTGGCAGAAACTCTATGAGGCCGGGGACACTCTGGCGCAGGCTCCGATTTTCATTGATGATACTCCGGCTCTCTCCACGCTGGAACTGCAGGCCCGATGCCGACGCCTCAAGGCTGAACACAATCTCGGCCTCATCATCATCGACTACCTGCAGCTCATGCGCGCCAGTGGTCGAACCGATTCACGAGAGCAGGAAATCTCCGAAATTTCACGAAGCCTCAAAGCTCTGGCCAAGGAACTCAACGTTCCGGTTATCGCCCTGTCGCAGCTTAACCGCAAAGTTGAAGAGCGCACCGACAAACGGCCCATGATGTCCGACCTCCGTGAATCAGGTGCCATCGAGCAGGATGCGGATATCATCATCTTTCTCTACCGCGACGCCGCGTACAACAAGAGCGAGGACAATCCGCTCAAGAATCACGCGGAAATCATCATTGCCAAACAGCGTAACGGCCCAGTCGGCAAGTGCGAATTATTCTTCAAGAAGGAGTACACCCTGTTCGAGAACATGGATGCCACTCCATACCCTTCGGAACTTCCCGAAGGCGTCTAATCTATTACCCCGCAGACCGCCATGTACTACGACTCAGTGGAAGCCCTGGACCGTGCGGAACTGGAAGAACTCCAGCTCGCACGCTTGAAAGAGACAATCACCAACGCTAAGAACTCCCCTTTTTATGCGGAACGTCTTGCCGACGTGAACCCCGATGATCTCACCTCCGTATCCCAGATTACGGACCTGCCATTCACCACCAAGGACGACCTGCGTAGCCAGTACCCTTATGGCCTGCTGACCCGCTCGCTTGACGATTTCGTGCGCCTGCACGCCTCTTCCGGCACCACAGGCACACCCACAGCAATTTTCTACACCCAGAAAGACCTCGACACCTGGGCTGATCTCATGGCACGCAGCATGCACTGCTGCGGCTGCCGCAAATCTGACGTGCTGCAAAACATGTCCGGATACGGCCTCTTCACCGGCGGACTCGGCATCCATTACGGCTCCGAACGACTTGGCATGCTCACCGTCCCGGCAGGCGCGGGCAACACCAAACGCCAGATCAAGCTGATCCGCGATTTCAATGTCTCCGTTCTGCATATCATCCCGTCCTTCGCACTCTACTTTGCGCAGAAGGTACAGGAAGAAGGCTTTGATACGGCAGACATGCCATGGCGAATCGCGCTCATTGGCGCAGAACCTCACACAGAGGAAGCCCGCCAAAAAATCGAAGAAATGATGAACATCAAGGCATACAACTCCTATGGCCTGTCAGAAATGAACGGCCCGGGCGTTGCCTTCGAATGTGTCGAACAAAAAGGAATGCATGTCTGGGAAGACTGCTACATCGCCGAGATCATCAATCCGCGGACGGGTGAACACGTTGCCGAAGGCGAAATCGGCGAACTGGTCATGACCACCATTTCCCGCGAAGGCATGCCCATCATTCGTTACCGCACCCGCGACCTGACCCGCTTCATACCCGGAGAATGCGCCTGCGGACGTAAGCATCGCCGCATTGACCGCATCGCAGGACGTGCCGATGACATGATGATCCTCAAAGGGGTCAACATCTATCCCATGCAGATCGAACAGTGCCTCATGTCCATGCCCGAAGTCGGCCAAAACTACCTCATTGAGTTGGTGACCGAAGGTGTCAGCGATCAAATGAAGGTCAAAGTCGAGATCAAGGACGAATTCTTCGTGGAAGACATGCGTGTGCTGCAGGGACTCCAGAAAAAGATTGCCAAAAACCTTTGCAGCGAAATTCTGCTCACCCCGCGAGTGGAACTCTGCCAGCACGACTCCATCCCCAAGACGGAAGGCAAGGCCGTGCGCGTGGTCGACAACCGCGAGAAATAAATGGAATACGTCTGGGCCATACTCCTCATCTTCGGCCTGTGCATCTCACAGGTCCTCCAGTTGTTCAGCATGCCTGCCAACTGGGTTGCGCTGGGACTCGTGGCTCTATGGAAATATCTCTATCCGGCCTCCATGGACTGGAACTTCGTCATCATCCTCGCGGTGGTGGCTGGAGCAGCCGAAGCGCTTGAATTCGGCCTTCAGGCTTGGGGCGCAGGACGATACGGCGCATCCACCCGCGGCAACGTAGGCGGTATTATCGGTGCCATAACCGGAGCGATCTTCGGAGCTCCTTTTTTCCTTGGCCTCGGCGCGCTCATCGGAGCACTCGGCGGAGCCTATCTTGGCTGCTTTGTCGCGGAACTCCCAGGCCGAACCAAGCCGGAAGCCCTTCGCGCCGCCAAAGGCGCTTTCGTGGGCAAGGCACTCGGTTTCACGGTCAAGACAGCGCTTGGGGCAGTCATCGTGGCCGTATCAATTCCGAAAGTCTGGCCGTAAAACATATCTACAATCGTCTCGACGAATGAAAAGGCTGACCCTCACGAAGAAGGTCAGCCTTTTGTTTTAATCAATCTTTCCCATCTCCCTGAGAAGACCTATGACGCGGGTCACCTCGCCTCCTGCCATGGACCCGCCGAGAGAAACGGCAACAGCGCAGCTTTCCATTATCTCATCCACCGTCGCACCGGCGTTCAGGGCTTCTTCGGTCTGGTAGAGCACACAGGCCCTGCAACCATGAACCAACGCGCCGACCACCGCCATCAGCCGTTTGTATTTTGCCTTGACGTCACCGTCCTTATAGACCTCCTCCATCAGAGGATCATATACATCGATGACTTCCGGCATAAGCTTCGCGTAAGTAGCCCAATTCTCGCCGATCTTGTCTTTCAAATCCAATTGGCTTTCTGGCATGCAGACTCCTTTTTTTCATGAAGAATGGACGACTCCACGCCATTAGACAAGCTAATGTTTTTTATATATTGAATAAGAATGATTGATACCAATGAAATGGGACAGCTTCCTCCCGATCTTCTCCGTTCGTTCATGGTTGCAGCCGACACTGGCAGTTTTACCCGCACAGCCTCGCTTGTTCATCGCACGCAGGCCGCTGTCAGCATGCAGATGAAACGACTGGAAGCCGAGCTGAAATGCGAACTCTTCAACCGGCAGGGAAGAGGGGTGACCCTCACCCCGGAAGGAGAAATTCTCTACCGCTACTCAGCCAAAATCCTTGAACTCCACGACGAAGCACTGGCTGCCCTTGCACAGCCGAAACTCAACGGCCTTGTGCGGCTGGGCGCTCCGGATGATTACGCAACGCAGCACCTGCCGTCGGTACTCAAGGAATTCGCCCTCACCCATCCGTTGGTGCAAATTGAGGTTTTCTGCGAAGGAACACCTTGCCTGACAGACAGGCTCAACAAAGGTCAGCTCGATCTGGCAATCACTACGAGTAACGAAATAACACCCTACTCAGCCCCGCTGGAACTTGTCTGGATTCTCCCGGAACGAATGAATCCGGCAGACTGCCAGATTCTCCCCCTGGCACTGTTTCATCCGAACTGCTGTTACCGAACCAATGCTCTGCATGCGCTCGAAACATCCGGAAGAGCATACCGAATAGCCTACGGAAGCCCGAGTCTGGCAGGAGTGCTCGCTGCTGTTCAGGGCGGATTGGCTATCGCGCCAGTCACCAAAGACACCATGGCAGAAGGATGCCGTCACGCAACTCCGGCAGACGGACTTCCAGCGATAAAGCCAGGTAACATGGAACTCCGTTTCCAACCGGGAAATCGGTCGGAAGTCGTTTCGATATTTGCCGGATTCATCGCCAATCAGATTGGCATTGCTCTCTAATCAAGCATTTCCGCCAAACTCTGCTCCGCTTCTTCATACCCGAAACGGATCAACTCTGCCGCCTTGTCAAAATCGAGTATCATGCAGAGATTTCTCGGAATATCGACGACATAATCAGGCGGATACGCTGCAATTTTCTGCCGCGCGATGGTTCCCTGCATGGCATCAAAGGATTGCAGCACAATATTACGGGCTTTCACACCGCTTTTCTGATGTGGCAGAGAGGATTTGATCTTGTCCGAGAACTCGGAAATAGCATGGGAAAACAAAGATGGCTGCGCCGCTTCTTCCCGACTGGCAAGGACAATCCCCTCTCTCGGCTTACCGCAAAGATTCACGGCAATGGTAATGTCCGTACGGTCACTAAATGTCGGCGCGATAGGGACTGGATTCAGAATGCCACCATCAATAAGCTCCTCTCCCTTGAATCTGAACGGAGTAAAAAATAACGGCATGGAAATGGATGCCCGAATGGCATCAAACAGCGGCCCCTCGTCAATCCAGACTTCCTTTGCCTCTGCAATATTGGCGGCCACGGCGGTAAAAGGCACAGGCAGATCCTCAATCAACTCCTCGCCAACCAGATTTTTCAATGTGTTGATAATCTTGTTGCCTTTGAAAAGTCCGTTGGATTCCAGCGACAGATCAAGCAACGCAAGCATATTGGTTACCGTAATGGCACGCACCCATTCTTCGAATTCATCCAGCTTGCCAATGGCATGCATGCCACCGACCAAGGCCCCCATGGAACTGCCGGCAATGGAACGAATTTCGTAACCATTTTGCTCAAGCCAATGAATAATCCCGATATGAGCAAGGCCTCGCGCGCCTCCGCTGCCAAGGACCAGTGAAACCGTCGTCTTTCTGTTCTTCATTTTTTCACCGCAGTTACAGATGGATGCCGCCTGTAAATGAATATCCATCCTTTCCATGCAAAGGTCAATATCATGTACTTTTCAGCAAAAAACGAAATTCAGACCTTTCAAGTCGCTCCAGTGTGATTTTTTGGCTTGCACACCGATGCATTTTGAGCGACTTTGGGAGGCCCGCAAGGGGCGATGTTATTATGAGAGAGAGACCTTCAACCTGGATAAAAAAATGACTGCCGATCTGTTTCCTTCCTATCGTGGACACATGGAGTACTTCTGCCTCGGATGCGGAAAACGCTTTCCCACCGACGAACTGTACTACACCTGCCCTGATTGCGGCGGGGTCTTTCTGCTCGACAACCTTGATTTCGACGAGTTGAAAAAGACATCCGGCGAAGAATGGCGGAAAATTTTCGATGCGCGTGCAGCGTCCAAAAAAACCGCTCTGCGCGGCATCTTCCGGTTCTATGAACTCATGGCTCCGGTGCTTGAAGAAGAAGACATCGTCTACCTCGGCGAAGGCAACACCCCTCTCGTCGAATCCAGTCCGGCACTCAATTCCCAGACCGGCCTCCGCACCGCGTACAAGAATGACGGGCAGAATCCGTCCGCTTCTTTCAAGGACCGCGGAATGGCCTGTGGTTTCTCATACCTGCGTTCTCTCATTCGCCAGAATGACTGGGACCAGATTCTCACTGTCTGCGCCTCGACGGGAGATACCTCGGCCGCAGCGGCGCTCTACGCGTCCTATGTCGGTGATGCAATCAAGTCCGTCGTCATTCTGCCGCACGGCAAGGTCACTCCCGCACAGCTTGCCCAGCCCCTCGGTTCCGGTGCCGTGGTGCTCGAAGTCCCCGGTGTGTTCGATGACTGCATGAAAGTAGTCGAACATCTGGCCGACAACTACCGCGTGGCGCTGCTCAATTCCAAAAACGCATGGCGCATCCTCGGTCAGGAATCCTACGCATTCGAATGCGCCCAGTGGTTCGACTGGAACCTCAAGGGCAAATGCATTTTCGTGCCCATCGGCAATGCGGGCAACATCACCGCCATCATGGCAGGTTTCCTCAAGCTGTACGATCTCGGCATCATCACCGACCTTCCGCGCATCTTCGGCGTCCAGTCCCACCATGCCGACCCGGTCTACCGATACTACTCCGTGGACGATCCCAAGGAACGCCAGTACGAACCGGTGACCGTGGCCGCATCCGTGGCACAGGCCGCCATGATCGGCAATCCGGTCTCTTTCCCGCGTGTGAAATACTTTGCCGAGAAATTCGAAGCCGTTGCTGGTAAGGATGCCTTCCAGGTCATTCAGGTCACCGAACAGCAGATCATGGATTCCATGATTCAGGCCAACCGTAATGGACACATTGCCTGTACACAGGGCGGCGAATCCTTTGCCGGAGCCAAACGCGCCAAGGAACTCGGCCTCGTCACCGACGAAGAACTCTGCATCCTCGACTCCACGGCCCATCAGCTCAAGTTCGTGGATTTCCAGAACATGTATTTTGACAACGCCTTTCCCCCGGAATTCGAAGTCGCACCCGACACCACGCTCTCCAACAAGCCGGAGCTGGTCATTTCCCCCGAGGAAAAGGACGCCCTGTCTGCCGAAGACTACACCCGCACCACTGCGGACAACGTTGTTGCAAAGCTCGGCCTGAAAAAGAAATAATCGAGGGCTTCCGTGGCAAAAAAACAACGCGCAGACCAGTTGCTCGCCTCATCAGGACTGGTTGAAAGCCGGGAAAAGGCAAAACGCCTCATCATGGCCGGCAAGGTTCATTACATGGACCGGGGGCAGAAGACACCTGTGTCCAAGCCCGGACAGCAGTTTGCGTCCGACACCGAATTCACGGTGCCGGACGACAACCGCTATGTCTCGCGCGGTGCGTACAAAATCCTCACGGCCATCGACGAATTCGCCATTGACTTCACCGGCAAGGTCGCACTTGATGCCGGAGCATCCACAGGCGGCTTCACCGACTGCATGCTCCAGCACGGAGCCGTGCGCGTCTATGCGGCGGATGTCGGCTATGGGCAACTGCACGAAAAGCTGCGGCAGGATGACCGTGTCATCAATCTGGAACGAACCAACGTCCGCCACGCCGAACCGGACCTCATCCCCGAACCGGTGGACGTTGTCGTGGCAGATGTATCCTTTATCTCGCTGACCAAGATTCTCCCGGCCTGCATGCAATTTCTCAAGTCTGGCGGAGAATTGGTCGTTCTCATCAAGCCCCAGTTCGAAGTCGGCCCCGGCCAGACGGACAAAGGCATCGTTCGCGACGAATCACTGAGACAGCAAGCCGTGGATATGGTTTGCAACTTCTGCAAGGAAGAACTCGATCTTGTCGTGGAGGGCGTGGTTCCGTCAAAAATCCTCGGCCCCAAAGGGAATCAGGAATATCTGGCATACATGAAAAAATTCTAGCCTGTACCGAGTCGCAATCTCATGTTCCAAGGCCTCGTCTACTCCACCATCTCCGCACTCGCCTTCGCCTCCATGGCGATACTCGTGAAACTCGGTTACGCCGCGGGTCTCGACGGCGCAGTAATGATGCAATACCGCTTCACTTACGCCGCACTGATGCTCGTCCCGATCCTGTATTTCAAGGACCGCTCCCTGCTTAAAATATCGTGGTCCAATCTTTGGAAATGCGCAGTCATCGGACTTGTAATCTACGGCCTGCAAACGACCTGCTTTGTTCGGGGACTGGCGTATATTCCGGCGTCCACAGCAGCACTGATTCTATACATCTATCCAGTCACCGTGGCATTGATGTCTGCAGTTCTGCTGAAAACAAAGATCAACCGGCTCACTGCGGTGGCACTGACGCTCATCATGTTCGGCAGCTGTCTGGTTTTCTATGACGCATTCCTCAAGAAAGCCGAGACAATAGGCTTACTCTACGCCATCGGAGCAATGGTCTTCTTTTCCATCTATCTTGTGGTCATGCAGGTGGTACTGAAAAAACTGCGTCCACTGACCGCAACGCTGTACATCATCATATTCGCCGCAGTCTCTTTCAACCTGATGGGTGAACCAGCCGCATGGCTGACTCAGACCCCGGAAAGTTTGACCATAGGCATGGCCCTCGGGCTGTTCCCCGGCGTCATCGCCGTCACTTTCCTGTTCATGTCAGTTGAGAAAATCGGCAGCGCCTACACGTCCATATTCTCGTCCATCGAACCGGTCGCCACACTTGCGGCAGCGGCCCTGTTTCTCGACGAACACGTGGTGCTGCTCCAGATCGGTGGCGTGGCATTCATCATTCTGGGAATCACCCTTCCCAACATTCACGCTCTGATAGTCAGGAAAAGAGTCGTCAGCCAGCCAGAAGGATCACCGCAAGGATGATCGCACAGCCGCCCGCGCAGATGGAATCCTGAACCGACCATGTAAATTCCGGAATCCACGCATCAGCGTTTTCCAGTCCACGTCCGGCCACGGAGAGCGTCTGGTTCCATGTCTTCTGCCCGAGGTTTCGAATAACCGCCTGCGGGATAAGACGCATGCGCTGAAAGAATCCGCAGTCAGGACACCGCCGCCCTACATTCTCCTTCACACGAGCCATTGTCTCCAGACACATGGGCAGAAAATGGATCATAAGTGCCAATGACAATGCGAGCTTCCATGCCCGTTCACGTCCTGCAAACGGAGCCACGGCCCACGACACGGCAAGACCGAGCGCACGGGCGGAAGTGGACAGGGAAAGAGTCAAGCCAAGCAGCAGGAGTGAAGCAAGCCGCACCGCCAGCACACCGCAATCCGCCGCGACCTGTAAAAGCGGCATCCCCCAAAAGGCATCAAGCCCCCCTTTTGCAGCCACCCAGAACAGGACGAACATCAAGAGGGTTCGCACCATTTTCCGACCAATAGGCTGGGCATCAGCCAAGGGAACAAGCACCACAGCCAGTATCAGACCGCACGCAAATGCCGCGCCCCACGGCATCAGCCATAAATATGGTCCAAGAACCAATGCAATGCCGAGTTTGAGACGCGGGTCCAGCTCTCGCACGTATACCGCAATTTTCCGACGCATCTAGTCCTCACCGTCCCATGACACAATTCCCAATCCTGCATTCCATGAACACGGCGGGCGCACACCATAAGCAGCGATTTTGTCCAAAAGCTTTTCAGGTTTTCCGCGCAAAACGCACTTGCCGTCATGGAGCACGATCAATTCATCAACCATGTCCACAAGGCATTCCAGATCATGGGAAGAAACGATTTGCGTCAAACCGGCACGCTGGTGCTCCCGGATGAGATGACGCATTTCACGCTTGCCGGGATAGTCGAGCCCGCTGAACGGTTCGTCCAGAAGCAGAAGGTCCGGCTCATCAAGCAGGGCCGCAGCAAGGCAAAGCTTGCGTTTCATTCCCCAAGAAAGTGATTGCACAGGCTTTTCCCAATATCCCAAAATATCGAGACGACCAGCCATGTCGCGAGCCAGATCAATTGCATTCTCAGTCCGACTGCGCCCAAGGAGCAGATCCTCCTCGACCGTTGCGCCAAGAATCTGCAAATCCGCATCCTGCATGACAAGACGACTCGCGGAGCGAACAGCCTTTTCTTCACCGGGACTGACATGGCCGCAGAGATTCAGAGTACCGCTGGATGGCGTATACAGTCCCGCAAGAAGCGCCATGAGCGTGGATTTGCCGCTGCCGTTGGCCCCGACAAGGCCGACCAGAGTCCCGCGCTCAACGGAAAGCGATATCCCGGAAAGCGCAGCATCCCCCGAGGGGTAGCTATATTCAACGTCGGTAAGTGTTATCATGAAATCTCCTGCGCACTTTTTTGCGCGTCCTCACATTCCACCACAGTCTGTCACTCTGTCAACACACGGCAAAAAAAAGGCTCCCGCAAGCGGGAGCCTTGATAATGCGTTTTTATGCGACCTTAGAAGGCATATCCAAGAGACATACCTGTAATCCAGGTCTTGCCGTCCTTGAAGTCGACACGGGAAACCGCACCAGGAGCCGTCGCAGGGTTGGAAATTGACAAATTGGAACGTTCCTTGGCCTGTACGTACATGAAGGAAGCGTCAAGCGTCCATTTGTCCCATTTGAATCCAAGACCGGTGGAAACCAACTGACGATCATTGGCAGGAAGCATGAATGAAGCATCACCGCCGCGAGTCGGAGTCTGGTCATAGACATAACCGAAGCGGACAGCCATCCAATCGGTAGCCCAGTACTCGGTACCGATCTGGCCACGCCATGTATTCTTGTAATGCAGCCAATGCTCACTGTCGATGGTTCCACTGTAGGTCATCTTGTCAACAGAATCCCAACGGGTGTGAATTACGTCAAATTCCCAAACCCAGTTGTCAGCAGGCTTGTACGCAACGCCAAGTGAATAACTACCCGGCAGGGTTGCCTTGATGCTCTGCTCATTTTCAGAGCTGGGCTGACCGGGGAACTGCCCGGAACCAGTGGTATCCATGGTCATGGGCGCACGGTAGGTGAAACCCGTAGACCACTGATCATCGAACTTGTAGTTGAAGGAAATATTACCACCAATGGCATACCCGCTGGTACGAGCGGAAATAGGACCGAATACAGTACTCCTCTTAAGATGAATACCACCTTTCAGAATCTCGACACCGACCGCCATGGAGAATTTTTCGTTGAATTTGAACGCCACACTTGGAGTGAGCGACACGGATTCAAGATCAACAAACTGAAGTCCGCCTCGACCGTTCCAGTTATCCTCATAATGGGTTCCCAGACCGAAACGGGTAAACATGCCGACGCCAAACCAGACGTTCGGGTTGGATTCCATCTGCTGCACATAGTAAGCGTGCGGAACCTTGAACGTATCATTCTGGGTCTTGTTCTTGTGGCCATCCACAACAACGGTGGTATGAGGCGTAATAAGCGCGAAACCAGCCAGAGCATGCTTGCCCTCAAGCTCGGTCATGAGCGACGGGTTGGTAGCGACGACAGATGCATCCACGCCCTGTGCGTACCCGGTGGTACCCATGGCGATACCGCGGTTACTCCACTCGTACAGGGCAAAACCGCCAGCCTGTACCGTGGATGCGGCAGCTAAAGTGAACAGAAAAAGACAGCAATAAACAACAACGGATGCACGTTTCATCCTTCCCCCTTGGCGATTGCCGCACTTCTTGCGGCAATGACTTTAGCGATACAATCAACACCCTCCCAGATATGGCGGACAAGAGCCGCCTTGAATGTATCGACGTTTTTTTTGCACAAACGGGGAATGTATAACCAAACTGTATTATAATGTAAAACAGAAAGTAAAAAAGTACCGTTTAAACACGTGTTTAAATGGTATTCATACACCAAATTCAAATTTCGGCAAATCACGTCTGAAGTAAAATCATATCTTGCCGATAAGAATGTATATGTTGCCGAAACTGGATATCAAAGAAAAAAATTTTCACGGCATGCTCGCCGTGGGTGGACTGGCTGGAATTGTGGAAGGTTCCATGCAATACGGCTTCACCCTGCACACGGTATTCCCCGGAATGATGCTCACGCTGGTGGCCGGATTTCTCGGCGGCTTTACCGGCTTTTTCCTCAAAGATCTCAAGCGAACTCTGGAAGGACGACCGCCATACAGAGGTGTCAACAACGACGGCTGGATGATGGGTGCATTTCTCGGGTCATTTCTCGGGACCCTGTTTCAGGTGGCCGACAGTGCCAACGGCGCGAATCTCGTTATCGGCTCCATGGCCGGTGCCTATTTCGGAGCCATGCTCGGTGCGTTTCCCGATGAATTCATCACCCCCATCCTGCAGCTCATGCGCGCCGAAGAAACCGCACGTCTTGTCTCAGACAAGAAACACGCCCACTAGCCCCAACGACAACGGCCCGAACGGTTTCCCGTCCGAGCCGTGCGGGGAGACATCACCCTCCCAAACACCATGTCGAAAGACTATTTCATCTCTACCCAGATAACTGCGCCGAGTTCCAACTCACGTCCCTTGTAGGGCTTGGCGTCAGCATTGAGTCCGGCAAATCCCCACCACCCTTTCCAGGGACAGACGAAGGTGAAAACACCATTGCCGTCAGCGATCACTTCCTGCGTAACCATGCGGTCATTAGGAGCATTACGCTTGCCATCCTTGTTGTAGAATTCGACCTCTACACGAGTATACGGTGCCGGCTTGCCGTCGAGCATGACCACGCCCTGAAAGACGTTGCCTGCATAGTTGCCGAAAGGACGAGTCAACGGAACGATTTCGGTCTTGAGTCCGAGCGGCGTGTTCCACTCTTCACCTTCACCATAGGCATCAACCACGACCTTGGTGATATGACGAATGTAATTGTTCTCTGCATCTTCTTTATAAGGAACCGGGTCAAAAACGAATGTATACATACCGGGCTGACGAGGCGTGAAGGAGCTTTTCCAGGCACCGTGCCCCATCACCTTGGCAGGCTTGAGAGAAGACAACAGATCGGTCTTCTGCTCATTGTTCGCGACGACAAAAAACTCTGCAGGCTTTTCGAGTTCCATGCCAACCATCTCAAACGGGTGAGAAAACGAAAGGGTCAAATTAATATCACGTTTTTCCTGTGTCACTTCATCAGTATCGGGAATCAGCATCCCGAAATGAGCCGACGCTACCGTCGCAAAAAGAAACACCAAAGCACTTGCCAACAGACCGATTCTCGCTTTCATCGTCATTCTCCGAAAAAGTTTACGAGTATGAATTACAGCTTCATAATCATTTGACGCATACTAATACCAAACCAGTAACACAAGTCAAGCAAGAAAACAGAATTTTGTCTCTTCTTCAAATTAAGGAACTACTGGGATTCTTTGATTTTGCGCCACTTTCGAGCCAGTGAAACACCCGAAAGATTGTGCCACAGGCTGAATAAGGCTCCCGGCAAGGCACTGGCTACACCGAAATGTTTGACCGCAAGCGCCACTCCAAGCCCGGAATTCTGCATGCCGACTTCGATGGCGATAGTCCGTGCATCGCGCTTCGAACACTTTGCCAACCGGGCAGTACCGTATCCAAGGGCAAGCCCAAGACCGTTGTGCAGCACCACGGCAACAAGAACAAGTATCGGGAATGCCAGCAGCGTCTTCTGATTCAGGCCGATGATACAGGCGATAAGCAAGGCAATCACCAGAATGGAAATGGAGGGAAAATATCTCAAAAACGGTTCTAGCCGCTTGCGGAAAATACGACGTAAGATCAACCCGTCAACAAGAGGAAACACCACGATCCAAAACACGGATTGGACCATGGAGAGAAAATCAATCTGAATCTGCTTCTCAAGGACAAAATAAATAATGGCAGGAGTCAGCAACGGTGCCAGACATGTCGAAGCAAGCGTCATGGTTACGGACAGCGGCACGTTCGCTTTGGCAAGATACGCTATGACATTGGAGGCCGTCCCTCCCGGACATGCCCCGACAACGACCATGCCGATGACAGCTTCAGGCGGCAGACCGAGAACAAATGAAATCCCTACAGCCAATAGCGGCATGACCGCATACTGCAGGACCACACCAAGACCGACAAGTCGCCACTTACGTAAAATATCTCGAAAATCTTCGAAATCAAGCGTCAACCCCATACCGAACATGATAATTCCCAGACCAAGCGGAATATGCGGCTTGATCCAGATAAATGATGGAGGATAAGCCAAAGCTACGCCGGACAAAATTACGGCGATCAACACGAAATGCCTCTCGATAAACCAGGGAATGGCTGATATATTCATAGCGCATGATTTGGCTGAGAAACAGGCTTGTGTCAACGACTTCAAGAAAAAGCAGGAAAACTAGATTGTTTTTTTCGAAAATCACTGCAATGGATGGTTGACGAAACCACCCGGAACACTGTAGGAAGTCTTTTCCCGAATCGAGGGAAGCCGGATGGCGGTTGCGCTGAGAACCCCGTCAGGTCCGAAAGGAAGCAGCGGTATTGGTTGCTGCCGGGTGTCCGGTTTCCACTCAAAGGCGCGTTCATTATGAACGCGCCTTTTTTCATGCGCTCTTTCCAAAATCATCATAGCAACACGAAAACAATCTTCGCCCGACTAAACACGAAAAAAGGCCTACTGAATATTCAGTAGGCCTTTGTGGTGTCGCTGACGGAAAGGAGAGGATTTGAACCTCCGGCACCCGTGAAAGTACACACGCTTTCCAGAAAGTGAAACCCCATTCACAAGAGGCTGATACGAAATGATTTTAAGCAATTAGCAACGCGCTAGTGCGTGCTACTGCGCTCAAAGTTGGGCTTTTGAGCAATTCGGCACGCATGAAGCACGCAGGGATTCACACAGAAGTACCCCATGGAGAGAGAATGGTCGTGGGCAGTCCAAGTCAGCCGACGACCTCTTAAATCCCATTCTTGAGAACGCCAATTACAAACCCTTGAATAACACGCTAATAAATCGGGACATTCTCGCCGCCAAGCATCTTTGTAATTCGATATGCATGATGTGCAAAAAACGCGGATTATCGCCATTTGCGCATGGTATCGCCGACTGAGCGGACATATAGCGGACACCGAACCAATGATCTAAACCGCCCTTCCAATAGCCAGTTTACACTCCATATTTTCCGTCTTTTGATTGACAGGCAAAAACTAGTCAACTAGTTGACTATATAAAAGTTAACCAAACAATTGAGAGCAGAATGAAATCCAAAACAATTTACGACTCCGACAACTCCACGGGAGTCTTGCTGGACAGGGCTTCCCAGCTCATGCGGTTGGGACTGAATCGCAAATTTACGGGAACCGGGTGCCAAGCGACGGCCGAGCAATGGAAAATACTCCTCGCCCTTTGGCAGGCGGACGGAATATCTCAGCAGGAACTCGCTGACAATGTATTCAAGAGCAAAGCATCCATGACCAAATTGATCGACGGCCTGGAATCGCGGGGACTCGTTTCCCGGCGAGCGGCACCGGAGGATCGCAGACAGAAAAGAATCTACTTGTCTCCAAAAGGCATCGACGAGCTGGAAACCCTCATGGTGCAGGCAAAACGCAATTTGGCACAGGCGGAGCTCGGCATTCCCGAACTGGAACTTCAGGTCTTCAAACATGTCCTGAAACAGATCATCTCCAATATGGAGCAAGGTAATGTCGATGAATAAGGAACGCGAAATAACCATCGCCATACTGTCTGTTTCACTTATCACCGTTATGGCCGGGGCAATCGTGGCACCGGCAATGGCCAGCCTCTCTCAATTCTTTTCAGAACAATCTGCCTCGGTGATCAAACTGGTAGTGACTTTGCCAGCCCTGATAGTCATTCCTACAGCCATGGCCACAGGTCGACTGGCAGACCGGCTTGGCCGCCGCAAACTTCTTCTCATTGGATTGATACTCTATCTTTTTGGAGGACTTGGCGGAGCCTTCGCCAGCAGTTTTTATGTGTTGCTTTGTTTCCGGGCGATACTCGGATTGTCAGTCGGACTGGTCATGCCCCTTTCGACAGGACTTGTTTCAGATTTCTTCCATGGAGAAGAAGCCCGTCAGATGATGGGATGGATCAGTGCTGCCAACCATTTTGGCGGGATGGCTGCACAAGTGGTATCCGGAGCCTTGGCCGTCATGTCCTGGCGGTATTCATTCGGGGTATACGGCATAGCCCTCGTCTCACTCCTGTTTGCCGCATTCTGGATACCAGAAACACATAAACAGGATCAAAAAGAACAGACAACGCACCTCCCCTTGGAAACATACTGCAACGCAGCATTCATGCTGATATTGATGGTCGTTTTTTATACGGTTCCGCTCAACATTTCCCTACTTGTCGAAAATTCCGGCATGGGCAGCGCGACAGCCTCGGGTCTGGCCTGCGCTCTGGCCACGGGAGCTCCGTTCCTTGTGGGCATCTATTTCCAGTCCATAACCAAGCGCCTCGGCAGTTATGCTGTCTTTACCGCACTCTGCGTCATGGGAATGGGCATGTTCACCGTGGGTGAAGCCAACAACCTCGTCATGATTTTTGCCGGAGCATTTCTCGTCGGCACAGGAGAAGGTTATCTCTTCCCGCACATCATGAACGCGGTCAGGGCAACCGTCCCTCCCAAGGACAGCGTAAGGGCATTGGCCGTCATGAGCAGCATGCTCTATCTGGGACAATTCCTGTCACCCATCACCATAGACGCCTTGGATGCGCTTTGCTTCGACCCGACAACCAGCCAGCCGTTCATGGTCGCTTGGACCCTCTGCGCTGTTGCTGCGGCTGTTTCTCTCGGATTCACCGTTAAGCAGAAGGTCCGACGATAATGCGAAGAAAATGCATGAAAACACGAGGAAGGAGACATTCCGAGCATCAGGGATGCCGCAGTCACAGAAGAAACTTCCGCAGCCTAACACTCCGCCAGCCATATTCCGGCGGAGCAGAACAGTCCCCTCAGAATATTGCAGCAGGAAGAACAGGTCTGCCACCAAGAATCGCCATTGACACAACCCAATGCATCGCCTGCAAAAAATGTGAACGCGCATGCCCGACCGGAGCCATTACCGTCACAGAGACGGCACGCGTTGACAATGGAGCCTGCGCCGAGTGTGGAGCGTGCATCAAAGCCTGCCCGAACAAAGCGATCTCGTTCCAGTAAAGCCATCCTCATAGTGACCTGAAATTACACTCACGTAATGTTCCCGTAATCTCCGAGCAAGACACATTTTCCATACTCGCCACACTGACGGACTCGCCACCACGAGTCTCTCAGCCTGTTCAATCCACAGAACAATCCCATCAAACAGGAGTCAATCATGAAAAGTATCATCGCATCGCATTTGAAGCCCGAATTTCATCCCGTTGCCCTACTTCGTTCGGACGAACGGCCGGAAAAGGCGCTTCAGCCCCGTCCCGGCAAATACTGCTGCATCATGTCCATGTTCGCTCAGGTAACAGCCAAGGGCAAAACAGCTGTCTTTGATCGAGAGACTTTCGGATGTCCCGGTGCCGTTGCCGGGTTGGGAATGGGGTTGGCCTACCCTTATGCCATGGGCGGTTCCGATACCTTCGAAGCTTTTTTCTCAAAAGGCATAGAATCAGCCAAAGACCCCGTCACCTATCAGGAAATCATCGACAACGCACCGGGACACATGCGCAACAAGCTCACCATTGGCGAACGTTTCCATTGCACACCTGAAAAAGCCCGCAAATGGTTCAGCCAAGACCTGCCGATCCACGACTTCAAGGAAAAATACCGTATCATGAAGCCGCTTTCCGAAGTGACGGAGCAGGAAACCCCCGAGTCCATCGCCTTTGTCGTCAACCCTCTTCAACTGTCCGGCCTCATCACACTGGCCGGATCCATCCGTGAAGGCCTGCTGGACATCATGGCCCCCCAGGGCGGAGCCTGCCAGATGATCGGGACTTACGTGTTCGCTCAGGCAAAGGCTGACAACCCGCGTCCGGTCCTCGGCTTCACCGATCTCGCGGCCCGCAAACACACCCGCATGACAATCCCGGATGGACACCTGACCTTTGCCGTACCGTGGGAACTGTTCCTGCAACTGGAAAAAGAAGCTGAAGACGGCATTTTCGTTTCTCCGCTCTGGCAAGACCTTCAGTAGAGGTAAAAAATGAAACTGCTCAAAAAAGACACACCGCTCACCCTTACACGGGATGCGATTCGGCTGTTCTTTGCATTGAACTTCTATCTGTTCGCAAAAACCCTCGGCATGGATTTCGAACTGGAAACAGAGTATGTCGTCATGGCGTCAGTCATCATCTTCGGGCCGCTGTTCTGCGGCTGGACCTGCCCCTTTGGAGCAGCATCCTATTTCATGACCCGCATCGGCAATAAACTCTTTCCGAAGCTCCAGTTCAATATCCCTCAACCATATGACAAGTGGCTCCGATATATCCGCTTCCCGCTTCTGGCATTTTTCCTATACCTCTTCGTAGCCAAAGGGGTGAGCTACTTCGGCGATCACATCGTCATGTACAAATCCACAGCCTTTTCCTGGAACTTCATCAAGGTAAAACACTGGGCCGTGCTGTTCGTCCCCCTGTTCATCCCCCAGTTCTTTTGCAAATACATGTGCTTCCAAAAGGCCGGATACAACCTCATCAACAAGGCGCTGAAAATCACCCGGATCAAGCGTGACGCCGACGTCTGCATCGGCTGCAAAAAGTGCGACCGCCTCTGTCCAATGCAGGTAAACCCATCTACCAGAGATTCCTTCTCCGGCGAGGACTGCCTCAGTTGCTTCAATTGTCTGGACACAGACGCCTGTCCGAGCAAGGCACAGGCGCTTTCACTCACCGTTCTCGGGCACAAGGTCAGCCACGTCTACTTCGCGGTGGGGGCAATGAGCCTCTACATGATCTCGACGTACCTGATCCTTTTTGTCTTCAAATGGTAACATCAAGGCGTGCGGTCTCCATTGACCGCACGCCTTATCAACACCTTGCGCTCCCCCTTGCCCTCGCATAGATTGAATTGAAGGAGAAATGAATGCGCATACTGCTTGTCGAAGACGACCAGACCATTGCCGACTACATCGCCAAGGGGCTTCGTGAGTCCGGCTTCACCGTAGACCATGCCGCCACAGGAGACGAAGGAAAGGCCTTTGCCCTGAACGGCGAATATGACGCTGCCGTATTCGACCGCATGCTCCCCGGAATCGACGGCCTGTCCATTATCGCAGAGATGCGGGGACGCGGCCTTGATACTCCGGTCCTCATCCTGAGCGCACGACAGAGCGTCGACGACAAGGTCGCGGGACTTCAGGCCGGAGGCGACGATTACCTGACCAAACCATTCTCCTTTGCCGAACTTCAAGCCCGGTTGCAGGCCCTGATCCGACGCGCCTCGAAAACGCCCACAAGCTCAAGACTCACGGTCGGCAAGCTGGAACTCGACCGTTTCACGCGGGAAGTTACTCACGCAGGCCAGCCCATCATTCTTCATGCACGGGAGTATGCCCTGCTGGAATACATGATGACCAATGCGGGACGGGTTATCACCAAAACAATGATCCTTGAACACATCTGGGACTACAGCTTCGATCCTCAGACCAATGTGGTCGAGGTTCTCGTCCACCGCCTCAGAGCCAAAGTGGACAAGCCATTCGGCACCGATATAATCAAAACCATTCGCGGAGTCGGCTATGTTCTCGGCGGCACGAAAGCTTAAAGGCCACCTCCTCTCATTTCGCCTGGTATCAGGCTATTTCCTGTTTTTCTTTGTCAGCACCACCCTGCTGTTCGCCGTCAGCGTTCTCCTGCTGGACCGTGAGGTCAACGACATTGAACGCCAACGCGTAACAGACAAGGTGGAACTCTATCAGTCCCTGCAAGAGGAAAAAGGGTTTGCCGCACTGACCACGGAGCTGCGCAAGCAACACAAGACCAACAGGCTGAGCAATCTCTACATCCACCTCACCGACCGAGACGGTCAAACCATCTGGCAGACCGTTCCCGAAGAATTTGACCGACTCTCGCCGTCTGTGTTCCCCCCGTCCGGAGCTGTGAAAAAGGACAGTTGGCAACTCATCGACATGCCCATTGAAAACGATCTGGATTTGTACGCCCATGTTCTTCCCGGCGGCCAGATTCTTCAAGTAGGGCGCACCACAGAACGCCAGGAACAACTGGTCGAAAGCATTCGTGACCTTTTGCTGGGAATACTGCTTGCCATAATCCTGTTCGGTATAACCGGCGGGATGTTCATGGCTTATCAAGTGCTCCGTCCTGTCAAACGACTCACACAAACCGTGCAGAAAGTTTCTTCCGGAGACATGACCAGCCGAGTGCCTGTCAACGACCCCAAAGGCGAACTCGACGAACTGGCAGAACTCGTAAACGGAATGCTCCAACGAATCGAAACGCTCATGATCGCCATGCGCGACGCCCTCGACAACGTGGGGCACGACCTGCGGACACCCTTGGCGAGAATGAAGGCAAAAATCGAACAAGTCGTCATAGAGGATGCTTCTCCGGAAAAACAACGCGAAACGCTGCTTGATTGCGCCGAAGAGATCGAACGCATCAACAACCTCATCTCCATGCTCATGGACATTGCCGAGGCCGAGACAGGCCAGATGCGTCTCCGCAAAGAGCCCTTCGCCGCTGCCGACCTACTGAATGAAATCGCAGAACTCTACGAGCTGATTGCCGAGGAACGCGGCATCACCCTGCGCGTCGAAGCTGAAGATGCAACCATTCAGGCCGACCGGCAAAGAATGGCCCAGGCAATCGGCAATCTGACAGACAACGCGCTCAAATACACCCCGGATGGAGGGGAAGTAACACTGTCAGCTGCTGCCGCTTCCGACCGAATTATTCTGACAGTACAGGACACCGGTTCCGGAATCCCGAAAGACGAACGGGACCGCATTTTCGACAAGCTCTACAGACTGGACAAAAGCCGCTCCACCAAGGGCCTCGGCCTTGGCCTGAGTCTGGTACGGGCCGTTATTTCCGCTCACGAAGGCACGATTGCGGTCACAGACGCTCCCGACGGCGGCAGTATCTTCAAGATACTACTCCCTTCCTGACAGCACCAACATTTCACCCATGTAATTTTTCCGTAAGCCGGACGTAACCCGGCGCATCCATGATGACCTCAACAAACAAGGAGGACATCATGAACATCTTACGTAAAAACAAACGCATCAGTGCCAGCATCATTGCGGCAGTCATCGCATTGACCCCGGTCGCCATGCTGGCAGAAGGGCATAACGACCATGGTGACGGCTACCGTGAAGCGGACGTGGTGATCCGCAGCATGGAACAACACCAGATAACGCTCCCCCAGATTATCAAAACCGCCGAGAAGGCCGGTGAAGGCATTGCCATCGGAGTGGAAGTGGAAGACGACTCCGCCATTCAAACCATTGAGGTGACGTTGCTTCGCGACAATGAAGTACTTTGCGTCAACCTCTCTCCCCTGACCGGAGACGTCGTCAAGATCGGCTCCCCTGAAATCATCCACAGTGCAGTGGCCCGTCTTACCAACCGGTACGACTCGCTGAAAGACAACAAGGTCAGCCTTCAGGAGGCTGTGTCTATCGCTGAAAAGGCGGAACAGGGTACGGCGTATCATGCACACATCGAAGATATGGACGATTGGGATGGATACGAAATCAGCATCGTATCCAACGGAACGCATCTCCGTGTCATAGTCGACCCTGAAACCGGGCGCATAGTCAGCAGGGAGACTCGTAATAACAGACATCACAAGGATCATTAAGCTAAATTGAAAGGGGAGGCTGTTCCTCCCCTTTTTCAAATCGGAGAAGAATTCAATGTCCATCAATCATCGTATTTTCTTACTGGTCATGGCCACAAGCGTCATTGTCGCATGGCCGTTACTGTATATTTCCGAGGAAATGTATCAGGAACAAATCACGATAATTGTGGACAGGACCTCAAAGGAAACAGTTCAGCAAACACTTCTTTTCATGAAAGACTCTCCCGCTTCAGGACAATTCCTGAACACTGAGCCAGTGCCGGGCAAACAGATATTCGCATTTGATGCCAAAGGGAAAATTCTGGAAGGAGACAATTCCGCAGAAGCCCACGCTTTGGTAGACCAGTTGCGCAAGCAAATTCTGCCTCAGTGGAGAGGACCAGCCATCCTGAACACTGAAGTTGCGATAGATGGAGAAAATCCAAAAGGTTGGGACTGTACGGTTGGCTTCTCCAGAGGACTCGGCATCTATGTCGCCGTCTGCTATGACCGGGATTATACCTACGATGTCAGCACGAGCATGAAAACGACCGCAGGAATTCTGACCCTGACGGTTTTGGTGCTGGGACTTATCGGCGCAAAATTCATTTCAACACGAATTACCCGCCCGCTCAAACAGTTGACGAACTATGCACGACAACTCCCCTCCCGAGACATTACTGACGGAAAAACCCGAAACGCCCTTTCCGAGCTCAAGTCAACCAAAGACAAGGACGTTGGCGAACTGGTTCGATCCTTTGCCCACATGGAAAAGGAACTCGCCCGCCTCATCCAGAACGAAAGGAACACCGCGGCAGAACGGGAAAGAATTCAAAGCGAACTACGCATCGCCGCAGAGATTCAGCAAGGAGCCCTGCCTAAAAACCTTCACATCCCAAATGAAGCTGCATCAATCAAGGCGCATATGATTCCGGCCAGAGAAATTGGCGGAGACCTGTATGATTATTTCATGGTGAACGCACACACCTTGATATTCTCACTTGGCGACGTATCAGGAAAAGGCGTTCCCGCCGCCCTGTTCATGTTTGCCACCCAGCACGCACTCCGCTCACTTGCCATGCAGGACATGCCTCTGAACACTGTTATGGAGAAACTCAACAACACTCTTGCAGCCAACAACACCTCGGCCATGTACGTCACCATAGTCGTAGGCCGATACGATCTCCGGACAAAAGAACTCCAATACGTTTTCGCAGGCCACCAGCCGCCATTCCTGAAACGGGCAGGCCAAACGATCAAGCCCCTGGAAGGTTCAGCCAACCTTCCCGTCGGAAACATCAGCGATATCGAATTTGAAACACATAAAATTCAGCTGGCAATCGAAGATCGATTGATCATTTTCACTGACGGCATCACGGAAGCATGCGACGATCAAGGCACTCTCTACGGTATAGAACGCCTTGCCTCACTCCTGCAAAAAAACGAAGAAAACAGTTGTGAAAACTTGCTGGAAACTCTCTTCTCTTCTGTTACAGATTTTTCCCAAGGCTGCGAAATGCATGACGACATAACAGCACTCTGTTTCCACGCCAAGGGCAACTCTAACACTTCCAATAAGGCTGAAGAATAGGGGCCTACACCATTTCTACCCACGTATGACCGATATCCCAACCTCGAAAATCTGCCCCCCCCGGTACAGAAGCAAACCTACACACGCTACTCCGCGCCTCTCCCGCCCTCTCAACAATTTAAAATATTATACTTTTTATTGTAATGCGAGCCTGATGCGTGCCCATCTGTCGACATTGGAACAGATGAACAAACAAAAAGGGCTTACAACAATTGTTGTAAGCCCTTATATTTGCTGACGGAAAGGAGAGGATTTGAACCTCCGGCACCCGTAAAAGTACACACGCTTTCCAGAAAGTGGAACCCCATTCACAAGAGGCTGATACGAAATGATTTTAAGCAATTAGCAACGCGCTAGTGCGTGCTACTGCGCTCAAAGTTGGGCTTTTGAGCAATTCGGCACGCATGAAGCACGCAGGGACTCACACAGAAGTACCCCATGGAGAGAGAATGGTCGTGGACAGTCCAAGTCAGCCGACGACCTCTTGAATGCCATTCCAGAGAATCGGCAAATATTACGAAGCAGACGAACTCAAAAAGACCGCCCCCATAACTTGCAATCCAATTTGCGGACAATCACGCATGGTATTTGTCCAGAAAACGCTGTTCATCCTCGGCAGCACCGATGACCAGCAGGGATGCCCCGCTGTCGAGGGGGAACAGCGGGTCCGGGTTGATTTCCATTTCCTCGCCACGAGACACGGCAATGACGCTACACCCTGTTTCGGCACGGACATTACTCTCCATAAGCGTCTTACCCACAAGCGACGGCCCCACCTCCACCTGGAAGATGTTCAACCCTTCGGTCAGCGTCATCACCTTGCCCGGACTCAACAGGTTGATGATCGTGTTGGCGGCCATGGTGGCATACGACATGACCAGATCGGCACCGGCCTTGTGCAGAACCGTGATGTTGCGATCGTACGTGGCCCGGCTGATGATCTGGATGTCCGGCCTCAGCCGCCTGCAATAAATGGTCAGGTAGATGTTCAGGTCGTCGTTATGAGTGGTAACGAACACCGAAGGCGCGCTGTCGATTCCGGCGTGCTTGAGTACGTCGATGTCCGAGGCGCTGCCGTGGACATAGGTCTTGTCGTCCAAAACCAGCCTGGGATTCTTTTCCACGATCTTGTAGGCGATATCCCGCTTTTGGAGCACATCAGCAGCAGCTTGCCCCACCCGACCTCCGCCGAGAATGAGCACAGGTGCCTCCATGGGGGGAGCCTCACCCACGAAATCGTCATAGACTTTCAACTGCGCATGGGTTCCGGCCAGAATCAAGATTGATTGTGAACTGATGACGGTATCGGGACGGGCGGGCATCAGGTGGCCGCGCTCCCATAGCCCGACAATATTCATGCCGGTGACGCCGCGAATGCCACAATCCATGACAGTACGCCCCACAAGCGGCGTATCCGCAGCCGGGGCCTCTGCGATATTGAGTTTTTTGATCTGGCCGAGGACATTGTGCCTGGTGCCAATGCCAAGGGTTCGCCGGGCGAGCATTTCACCGAGCATGTGCATGAACTGGTAAACATGACTTGATCCCGCCAGTTCGAGAATGTCTACCGACTCCTCGGAATCTGCATTGGCCACAATCGTCACATCCTCGGAAACCTCGCGAATGGTGTAGGCGGCGTTGGTGTTGATCATGTCGTCACTCAACACTACGACCATGGCCGCTTTGTCCACTCGCAACAGTTCGTAGGTCTCCGATTTGTCGTATTCGCCCACCACCGCCCTGAACCCCTGGTCCACGAGATCCAGTGCATGGTTCACATCATTGACCAGAATGCAATATGGGTAGTTGAACTGCTTGACGCGTACGGCCAGACTCAAAGCAATGGAATCGGAGCCTATGATAACCAAATGCCCGGACGTCTCCTCAGGCAGTTCACGAGCAGCCCTGGATTTGCTTTGGGCTTCAAGAAACGGCGCGTAAAAAAACTGGATAAAAGAGAAGGGCAGCATCACCAGTAAAAAAACAATGCCGGACATAAGGACGCAGAGGGAAAACATTTTCCCAAGGTCCGACGAGAAGGTGATGTCACCGAAGCCAAGCGTAGACATGACCGTTAGCGTCCAATAAAAACCGGTAATCCAGGAGTAGTGCTGCCCCTCCATTTCCATAATAAAATGGAACAAAATACTGTAGACCACTACAAAGAAGCAGAGAAACAGGATAAATCGGATGAGGGAACGCAGATTGCGCTTCGCGCGACGATCCTGCAAAAGATACAACAACTGTGATGGGATGTACTTCATTAGCTCTCGCTCAGCTTTGCGACATATGACCGCCCACAGAGATCAGGCGTTCAAGGATATTGATAGCTACTTGCTATGATGACAAGAAAAGCGGGGACGCCATACCTATCTCCCCACCTCCCAGCCAGGCCACCATACTCCCGATAGCATTTGTATATTGTATATTCCACGAAAAAAGGCTTAGAAGAAAAACCTTCTAAGCCTTTAAAATTCTTGTGGAGCTTGAGGAAATTGAACCCACGGCATCTTGAATGCCATTCTAATGACTGCAATCTAAACCGTTTGTATTTATTGAATTTTATTTTTGAAAACTGCCCAGAAACAACATAAAAGGGGAAAAACGTATATATTTTGTTTTCCAGAGGGCTACTGACATTGATCAGCAATTTGGTTTAAGTCTTCATAGTTGAACAATCGACCAATGACACATAAACGAATTAATCCAATATTCACATAGCCAATCTTTTGGACATTGATTCTAGAGCATGTGTATTGGAACTGATTTCCTACACTTCTGATTATACTAGTCATTAAATCGCCTGAAACAATAGTTGTTAAGGGGACACCGCCTTTTTTTGAAAGTACAAAAATAATTGTATTTGTTTCTTTTCCTTTCAAAAAGGATGTGTCAAAAGTGTTTGTGGCGGACATTCCAATCACTTTTTTCTTGAATCGCTCAATGTCGTGGTCCGGCGTATTGTAACCATACATATTTAGGGTTTTGGTAATTTGCTTACCCTCAATTTTGAGTAGGCTATCAGCTACTTCCTCAACTTCAATCAAGTCTTTATCTAGTCCTAATCATTTATTCATTTCACGTTTTAATATTGTTTTCTTACACATATTTGAATCTCCTTGTTTTGAAATATTTATTATAATTCGGGAGGGTGAACTAAGTAAACTCGTTCACTAGAATTCCCTCAGTCACATTTTAATATCAGAACAATATGATTATCATTAGACATGAAAAAAGCCCTCAGAATCAAACTGAGGGCTTCTGACGTTGGCCTCATCTCAACTCTAGAATATTCTTTCATAGATTGACGCACTTAGACATGAATGATTAAATGCCACCATAAGATAATATGACAGCCAAGAGGAAAATAGTCGTGATTTCTAAGATTCTCATAGGGTTGATTATAGCCGGAACACTTCTGATATTCATATCTCTAATCGTGTCCATATGGCCGGTCTTTTGGAACGTCGTAGCTTTTGTTGCTGTCTGTCCAATAATCGGAGCACTAGCTGGGCTGGCGTTGAGAGATAGATCAAAATCTTAACCGAAGTCACTAATCATTAAATATTAAAAAGCCCTTGGATTAACTCTAAGGGCTTTTTACATTGATATATGGTTTATGATCTAATCCACATCAACCTCTTTAAATTTCTTAACAGTCCAATATAGGTCGGCTTCAATTTCAACCCCACTTACTCTTATTTCTTCCAATTCTTTAACTGACACATAGCCCCATTCAGCATTTTGAGAGTCGTTGAGATTGGCATAACCAAAAGCAATATTTTCTCCATTGTAAAGTCCCCCATCTGTCGACATTGGAACAGATGAACAAACAAAAAGGGCTTACAACAATCGTTGTAAGCCCTTATATTTGCTGGCGGAGAGGAGAGGATTTGAACCTCCGGTACCCGTGAAGGTACACACGCTTTCCAGGCGTGCTCCTTAAGCCGGACTCGGACACCTCTCCGCGTCGAGAGGCAGTTTCTAGCTAATATGATCTGCCTTGGCAAGTGAAAAATGCAAGATTCTTCATTTTTTTTTACAAAGGTAATTGAATACTTCCACGAAACTCTTCCAAACTCTCGGCTCCGACCTCTTCAAGCAGCTTTTCCACCTCGTCCACGAGGTCGAATGCGAAGTCGGGACGAAGAAAGTTGGCGGTCCCGACCTGAACGGCCTGTGCGCCGACGAGAAGGAATTCCAACGCATCTTCTGCCGAGGCGATGCCCCCGATGCCCACAACCGGGATATCAACGGCCTGTACGACCTGATGTACGCAACGGAGTGCCACAGGCTTGATGGCCGGACCGGAGAGTCCTGCAATGACGTTTGCAATGCGCGGCCTGCGATTACGGATGTCCACAGCCATGCCGGACAGCGTGTTGATGAGCGACAGGGAGTCGGCTCCGCCCTCTGCTGCTGCGCGAGCGCATACCGTGATGTCTGTCACGTTGGGTGACAGCTTGACCATGACATGCTTGTTTCCGGCATTCTTTTTCACAGCCTCAGTCACCTTGCCGATCTGCGCCGGGTCCTGACCGAAGGCGATGCCGCCCTCTTTCACGTTGGGACAGGAGACATTGACCTCAAGGGCTGCAATCCCTTCCTCACCGGCAAGCACACCCGCCAGTTCGCCAAACTCTTCGGCGTCACAGGCATATAGATTGGCAATGATTGCCACGTCCTTCCACGGGAGCGCGGGCAGCGCTCTGGTAATGAAATTCTCCACACCGGGATTCTGGATGCCGATGGCGTTCAGCATGCCGCAGGGAGTTTCCGCGATACGCGGCATGGGGTTGCCTTCACGCGGCTTGAGGGAAAGCCCTTTCGCCACGATGCCACCAAGCTTCTTCAAATCACCGAAAGACGAAAACTCCAACCCGAAACCGAAGGTGCCGGAAGCTGTCATGATCGGATTCTTGAGATCCAGACCACCGAATGAAACATTCATATCCATTATATGCTCCTACAGCTCAACTTTATCAGTCCAAAAGACGGGACCGCGGGTGCAGACCTGAACATGGTGCCCCTCGCCGTCCTTTGTCACACAACCGAGACATGCGCCGACACCGCAGGCCATGCGGTTCTCAAGCGAGACCTGCGCCCGTGCGCCGAACTCGTTTGCAAATTGCTGCACAGTCTTCATGAATGGAGTGGGACCGCAGGATAAAATGAGTCCATCCTTATCAGCGTACTCCTTGATCTGCTCCCTGAGGGATGCAATAATCTGCTGCAAATCCTCTGGTTTTTCCTCGATCATGCACTGACAATCCACCTTTTCGGAAAGCATGCCGAACGGGTAGCACTCAAGAGGCAGGCGATGCGCCAGAAAGAGCTTCAGATTTTCAGGATGCGGATGTTGCTCGACATATCCGCGAAAAGGTGCGATTCCGATGCCGCCGGATAAAAGCAACGTGGGTGTGTCGGGCTCCATGGCAAACGAATTGCCGAGCGGCCCCCATATGGACACGGTGTCACCGGGCTTCATGGAACAGATGCGGTTGGTACCGCGTCCGACCTTCTGAATGAACAGGGTAAGCGTCTCGCCATCTGCCGAGCAGATGGAGAACGGCCTGCCCCACATGAGATCAAGCTCCCAGCTCGTCGGACGGATCATGACGAACTGACCGGGCTTCCACCCGGCCCAGTCCGGGTACTCAAGTGTGATTTCAAAAAATTCGTCCGGTCTTTCTAATTGACCGACCGGGGATACTTCCAATACCTTAACAGTCCGGCAGTTCCTCAAGGACATGTATTAAACCCTTATAGAGTATGAATCATTTACCAGAAATAATGGCCCCCGCAGGGGACAAGACATCCTTCCTCGCTGCTGTGGCAGCCGGAGCGGATGCCGTATACGTCGGCCTAAAACACTTCTCGGCCCGAATGCAGGCCACTAACTTTTCTATCAGCGAGTTAAGCCAGCTGGCAAGCCTCGGGCGCGATCGCGGCACAAAGACCTACGTTGCCATGAATACATTGGTCAAGCCGGGGGACGTGGAATCTGCAGGGCGGCTTCTCGACCGCCTGCAAAAGACCGTCAAGCCCTACGCCATCATCGTGCAGGACCTTGCCATGGTGGAAATCGCCAAGCAGGTGGGCTTTCAGGGTGAAATCCATTTATCCACCCTTGCCAATCTGAGCCACCCCGCCGGTCTGGAAATCGCAAAGAAGCTCGGCGTCAAACGAGTGGTCGTTCCCCGTGAACTGAACCTCGACGAAGTCAAGCTCATGGCCGATGCCTGTCCCAAGGACATGGACCTTGAAATTTTCGTTCACGGCGCACTCTGTCATTGCGTATCCGGACGCTGCTACTGGTCCAGCTACCTCGGCGGAAAATCCGGTCTGCGCGGACGCTGCGTACAGCCCTGCCGCCGTCTGTACACACAGAACAAACAGAGTCCGCAACGCCTTTTTTCCTGCACCGACCTTTCCCTCGACGTGCTGACCAAGCCCCTGCTCTCCATGCCCAAGGTTTCGGCATGGAAGATCGAAGGCCGCAAAAAAGGTCCGCACTATGTCTATTATACAGTCCGCGCCTACCAGATGCTCCGCGACAATCCCAAGGACGCACAGGCCAAAAAAGCGGCGCAGGACCTGCTTGATCAGGCACTCGGACGGCCCACCAGCCACTCGACTTTCCTGCCCCAGCGCCCGTTCATGCCGATTACGCCCAAAGGCGAAACAAGCTCCGGCCGACTCATCGGCGAAGTAAAGCGTGAACAGAAAAAAACATACTTCCAGCCTCGCGAACCGCTTCACCCCGGAGATCTGGTCCGTATCGGCTACGAGGATCAACCCGGTCACCGCACCATCCCCATCCGCCGCCGCGTACCCAAACGCGGACGCATGGACATTCCATTTTCAAAACACGTCAAGGGACCGGCACTGCCGTCCGGCACCAAGGTCTTTCTCGTGGACCGGCGTGAACCGGAACTGATGAAACTCATCAAGGGCCTTGAAAAGGAACTCGACTTCTTCCCGGCCCCGAAGCCAAGAGAATCGACCTTCACGCCCAAATGGCCGAAAACGGCATCACGCGCCAAGGTCCGCCCGGAAAACCTGACACTTTTCCGTCAGATACCGCGCGGCAAAATCCACGGCAAAGTCGCTTTCTGGCTGGAGAAGCCCACCATAGGCAAGGTTCCCCGCGCCTCGGTTACTCGCAGCCAGTGGTGGCTGCCGCCCGTCATCTGGCCGGATGAGGACAAAAGATACCGCTCCCTCATCAAGGAAGCAGTAAAAAAGGGTGCCCGCGAATTCGTCATCAACGCACCGTGGCAGACTGCGTACTTCACGGACCGCAAGAATGTCAGACTCATAGCCGGTCCATACTGCAACGCATCCAACCGGCTCAGCCTCAAGGTACTCAACGACCTTGGCTGCTCCTCTGCCATCATCAGCCCGGAACTGCCCGAAGAAGACGTATACGCCGTGTCCCAGAACCCGCCCATCCCACTTGGCGTGGTCATCAAGGGACTCTGGCCGTTCGGCATAGCACGCTTCCTGTCGGAAGAGGTTCGTTTCGAAGAGCCCATAAAAAGCCCGATGCACGAAGTCGCTTTCGTCAAAAAATTCGGTCAGAACAACTGGATTTTCCCAGGCTGGGAACTCGACATGAACGAAGAATTCAAGAAGCTTGAACGCATGGGATACAGGTCATTCATAACCATCAAGGAAGAATGGCCCCGTTCCGTTCCCCGGCCCAAACGGACCAGCACCTTCAACTGGAAGTTGAAACTGTTATAATATCAATGGCCCGTCATATACATATGGCGGGCCTTTTTTTGGAAAACCTTTAACCGCCCCTCCCCTGCAGCTACACGCTGTTTACGCAAACAAAAACATTGCGTTCCAAGGGGTAAGGCTGTATGTAAATGAGCTTGTCCGGAGGGTGACGGCGTTACCCGTCCGGATGGAGAAGCCGCTCGTTTTTTCCGTCTGAAAAAATGCCGTAACTTCAACTGTTTCCACACAGAATGCCCAAACGCACAGATATCAAGAAGATCATGCTGATCGGGTCCGGCCCAATTGTCATTGGCCAGGCCTGCGAGTTCGACTATTCCGGTACCCAGGCGCTCAAAGCGCTTAAAGAAGAAGGGTACGAGGTAGTCTTGGTTAATTCCAATCCCGCGTCAATCATGACCGATCCGGAGTTGGCCGACGCCACTTACATTGAACCCATTGAACCGGAAACAGTTGCCCGAATCATCGAGAAAGAGCGTCCAGACGCTCTTTTGCCGACTCTGGGGGGACAGACCGGTCTCAACACCGCCCTCGCCGTTGCCGACATGGGTGTGCTCGACAAATTCAATGTCGAACTCATCGGTGCTGACATCGACGTCATCAACAAGGCGGAAAGTCGCGAAGAATTTCGTGAGGCCATGGAAAACATCGGCCTGAAGATGCCCCAATCCGGCATCTGCCGCACCATGGACGACGTCCGCGAATGGGGCCAGAAAATCCCGTTCCCCATCATCGTCCGTCCCGCCTACACACTGGGCGGCTCCGGTGGCGGTGTTGCCTATAACATGGAAGAACTGGAGGAGATCTGTTCCAACGGTCTCGCCCTGTCCATGAAAAGCGAAATCATGCTCGAACGCTCCATTCTCGGATGGAAGGAATACGAGCTTGAGGTGATGCGCGACAAGAAAGACAACTGCGTCATCATCTGCTCCATCGAAAACCTCGACCCCATGGGCGTGCACACCGGTGACTCCGTCACTGTTGCTCCGGCCCAGACTCTCACGGACGACGAGTACCAGAATCTGCGTAACCACTCGCTGGCCGTCATGCGCGAAATCGGCGTCGAAACCGGTGGATCAAACGTACAGTTCGCCATCAACCCGGAAGACGGCGAGGTTATCATCATCGAGATGAACCCCCGCGTGTCCCGTTCTTCGGCCCTTGCGTCGAAAGCCACCGGGTTCCCCATCGCAAAGATCGCGGCCAAACTCGCCGTGGGCTACACGCTGGACGAGATTCCCAACGACATCACCCGCGAGACAATGGCCTCCTTTGAACCGGCCATTGACTACTGCGTCATCAAAATCCCGAGATTCACCTTTGAGAAATTCCCGGGCACCGACGATTACCTGACCACTGCCATGAAGTCCGTCGGTGAAACCATGGCTATCGGCCGCACATTCAAGGAAGCTCTCCAGAAAGGTCTGCGCTCCCTTGAAACCGGCCACATCGGCCTGGGCAAGAGATTCGAGACCTGCGACATCGACAGGAACGAAGTTCTCAAGCTGCTGCGCAAGCCCAACTCCGAACGCCTGTACGCACTGCGCAACGCACTTCGCTGCGGCATGACCGAAGACGAAGTCTTTGAGGCTACCAAAATCGACCCATGGTTCCTGCGCCAGTTCGTCGACATCTTCGAAATGGAAAAGGAACTCATTGAGTTCGGCAAAAAGGAAGGCGTATCCGCCAGCGCCGACGGCATGGAAGATATGCTGCGCAAGGCCAAGGAATACGGCTATTCCGACCCGCAGCTCGCCGCCATGTGGCGCACGAGTGAGGATGCTGTCCGCGCCCTGCGAAAGGAACTGGACATCATCCCGACCTACTATCTGGTCGATACCTGCGCGGCGGAATTCGAAGCCTACACGCCGTATTACTACTCCACGTACGAGACCGGACAGGAAAATGTCCGTGACGAACAAAAGAAGATAATCATCCTCGGCGGCGGTCCCAACCGCATCGGTCAGGGAATCGAGTTCGACTACTGCTGCTGCCACTCCTCCTTCACCCTGAAGGAAATGGGCGTGCAGTCCATCATGGTCAACTCCAACCCGGAGACCGTTTCCACCGACTACGACACGTCCGACAAGCTCTACTTCGAGCCGCTGACTTTCGAAGACGTGATGAATATCGTCGAATTCGAAAAACCTGACGGCGTGATCGTACAGTTCGGCGGCCAGACTCCGCTGAACCTCGCCATCCGCCTGATGAATGCGGGCGTGCCGCTCATCGGCACCAGCCCGGACGCCATCGACCGCGCCGAAGACCGCGAACGCTTCAAGCAGTTCCTGAACAAGCTGCACCTCAAGCAACCGCCGAACGGCACGGCCATGTCCATGACAGAAGCCCGCGAAGTCGCTGAAAATCTCGACTTCCCGCTGGTCCTTCGTCCGTCTTACGTTCTCGGAGGACGCGGCATGGACATCGTCTACTCCATGGATGAATTCGAACACTACTTCCGCCACTCGGCACGCGTCGCCCCGGAACATCCGGTGCTCATCGACAAATTCCTCGAATACGCAATCGAGGTCGATGTCGACGCACTGGCTGACGGTGAAGACGTTTACATCGGCGGCGTTATGGAACACATTGAAGAAGCCGGAATTCACTCCGGTGATTCCGCATCCGTACTGCCTCCCTACAGCCTGAGTTCCGAACTGGTGCGCGAGATCGAACGCCAGACCATTGCCATGGCAAAGGAACTCGGCGTCATCGGCCTGATGAACGTCCAGTTCGCCATCAAAGACGGCGACGTGTACATCATCGAGGTCAACCCGCGTGCATCGCGCACGGTACCGTTCGTGTCCAAGGCCACGGGCGTACCGCTTGCCAAGCTCGCGACCCGCGTCATGCTCGGCGAAAAACTCAAGGACCTCAAGCCCGCAACCATGCGCAAAAAAGGCCACGTCTCCGTCAAGGAATCCGTGTTCCCGTTCAGCAAATTCCCCAACGTGGATGTGCTGCTCGGACCTGAAATGCGCTCCACCGGCGAAGTCATGGGCGTGGACCCGAGCTTCGGCCTCGCATACATGAAGTCTCAGCTTGCCGCGGGCCAGAAACTGCCCACCAAAGGCTCGGTCTTCATCTCTGTCAATGATTGGGACAAATCCAAGATCGTACTGGTCGCCCGCGATTTCGAGGCCATGGGCTTTGAAGTCATGGCAACAGGCGGCACAGCGGACTTCCTCAAGGAAAAAGGCGTCAACGTCACCAAGGTCAACAAGGTGCACGAAGGCCAGCGTCCCCACGTTGTCGATCACATCAAGAACGGAATGATTGATCTGGTCATCAACACACCGTCCGGCAAAAAGACCGTCGGCGATGCCAAGATGATCCGCCAGAACACACTTCTGTACAACATCCCCTACACCACCACGGTGTCGGGTGCCCGGGCTGTTGCCCAGGCCATATTGGAAGTCAAAGAAACCGGCCTGCAGGTTCAGAGCCTGCAGAAATACTACGGCGCGTAAACGCCTAGCTGAAAAGTCAGAAAGGACGACGAGACCAGCCATGAAAAAAGAGTATTGCGGACTATTCGGTGTATACGGCCACAAGGAGGCCGCCAGAATGACCTACTTCGGACTCTATGCCCAGCAGCATCGCGGGCAGGAGTCCGCAGGCATAGTGACCTGGGACGGCGACAAGATCCGCGAACAGAAAGGTATGGGACTGGTTGCCGACGTGTTCAACGAACGGCATCTGGGCAAGGAACTCAAGGGCGACATTGCCATGGGACACATCCGTTATTCCACAACCGGCGCGTCCCTGATTCGCAACGCCCAGCCGTTCATAGTCCGGCACGGCAACCTTCGTCTTGCTCTGGCACACAACGGCAACCTGGTGAACACCTTCGAGCTTCGTGCAGAACTTGAGGCAAGCGGCTCCATCTTCCAGACCACCATGGATACCGAAGTCTTCGCTCACCTCATCATCAAGTATCTGAACGGCTCCGGGGACATTGAAGAAGCCATTGCCAAGGCCTGCTCAAGAGTGCGCGGCGCGTTCTCCATGCTCATTCTCGCCAACGACAAGCTCATCGCCATCAAGGACCCCAACGGGGTCCGTCCGTTGGCGCTGGGCCGCGTGGGCGACCGATACGTCATTGCCTCCGAGACCTGCGCTTTTGACCTCATTGAGGCCGAATACCTGCGCCCGCTCAATCCCGGCGAGATGATCACCATTCAGGACAACAAGCTGAAATCCACTCACTACTGTGATTCTCAGCCGAAACGCCAGTGCATCTTCGAACTGATCTACTTCGCCCGTCCTGACTCCCATGTCTTCGGTGACGTCGTGTACGAACGTCGCAAGGCCATGGGTGCCATGCTTGCCAAGGAAGCTCCGGTGGACGCAGACTTTGTCATGCCGTTCCCGGATTCCGGCAACTACGCTGCTGTCGGTTATTCGCAGGAATCCGGCGTGCCGCTTGAACTTGCCATGATTCGAAATCACTACGTCGGCCGAACATTCATTCAGCCTTCGCAGGACATGCGCGACTTCTCTGTCCGCGTGAAACTGAATCCGGTCAAGTCCATGGTGCAAGGCAAACGCATCATCATCGTGGAAGACTCCATTGTGCGCGGCACAACCATCCGCGCCCGAGTGAAAAAGCTGCGCGAACTCGGCGCACGGGAAATTCATCTGCGGGTCAGTTGCCCGCCGATCAAAAACCCCTGCTTCTACGGCATTGACTTCTCGTCCAAGGGCGAACTCATCGCAGCACATCATACACAGGAAGATATCGCCCGATTCCTCGGAATCGAGTCCCTGCACTACCTGACCATCCCCGGCCTCCTCGACTCGGTCACTGACGATGACGCATGGTGTCTCGCCTGCTTCGACGGCAACTACCCGATTCCTTTGGCCAACAAGATGGGCAAAGACTGCCTTGAGGCTGCTCCGGGAATCATCAAGGAATTCTGCTAGCAGGAGCCTGCATGGGTACCATGTCCAAAAATACAGATTGGCTTGAACTGGCCCGCGAGGTCCTCGATATCGAAATCGAGGGCCTTGAGGCGGTAAAAGGACAGCTCGACGAACAATTCGCCAAGGCAGTCTCAGCCATGGCGCAGTGTTCGGGACGCGTTGTCATTACCGGCGTGGGCAAATCAGGACTTGTAGGCCGAAAAATCGCGGCCACCCTGTCCAGCACGGGAACGCCGTCTTTCTTCCTTCACCCGGTGGAAGGCGCACACGGCGACATGGGCATGATCCGCAAGGAAGACGTGGTGCTCGCCATCTCCAATTCCGGCGGAACTGACGAACTCAACGCCATCATTCCCACCCTGCGCTCTCTCGGCACCACGGTCATTGCCATGACAGGCAATCCGGCCTCGGCCATGTCCGAACTGAGTGACATGACCATCAAGGTCAAGATTCCGCGTGAGGCATGCCGAATGGGACTGGCTCCCACATCAAGCACGACCGCGCAACTGGCCGTGGGTGATGCTCTGGCTGTCTGCCTCATGGAATGGAAGTCCTTTGATAAAGAGGATTTCAAGAAATTCCATCCCGGCGGCTCGCTCGGACAACGCCTTGCCACCTGCGTCGATCAACTCATGCACACCGAAGGACTTCCGGTCGTCCGGGATGACGTCGCGCTGAAAACAGCACTTGAGACACTCAATTCCGGAGGCCTCGGATTGGTCGGCATCGTAAGCGAAGACTCCGTACTCAAAGGCGTTTTCACAGACGGCGACGTACGACGCGAAGTCTGCTGCGGCCCGTTCGATCTTGATCGCCCCGTCGCCGAAGTCATGACTGCCTCACCCCGGCGTGCGACAGTAGGCGAATCCTCTGCCCATGTGCTCGACATCATGGAACAACACGAAATCACCGTGCTTCCTGTGGTGAACGACAACAGCGAACTGGTGGGCATGGTTCATCTGCACGACCTGCTCGGCAAAGGCTCGCTGCGATTCTCCAATGGCCTCGGTAAAAGGAGCGCCGGATAACCGGCGACAGCGTCAATGTCCCTTACCCAGACCGGCGATTCCGATATCTGTAGACGGTGTTCCCTCCAGGGACCGACGTGCTGCCGCATTGCTCATGGACAGGAAGAGTACTGTTTCCCGCTATCGCAGGTCGAAAAGGAACGGATTCAGGAACATGTTCCCTACACCGGGGGGTTTGAACTGTCCCCCAACTCCGCCGCCTTCATAGACAACGCCTGCCGTTTGTTTCCGGGGGAAGAAGATACAGTCCGTAAACTGTTCCCCGAAGGCAAGGACCACTTCCGTCTCGCGGTGGACTCCATGGGGGCCTGCCGCTTTCTCGGTCCCGAAGGATGCGAAATCCCGCAGGAAGCCAGACCATACTACTGCCGCCTCTTCCCGTTCTGGATGGCAGGACATGAAGTAATATTTTTCGATTCTCCCATCTGCCTCGCACGACGGGAGGAAAAGACCCTGACACGAATGCTGAGAGGTCTTGATATGAACAAGGCCACAGTCAAAGACCTCTACGGACGACTCCGATTGGTCTGGGGACTGCCGCCCGCACGAGGCGCCTCAAAGGTAAAAAAAGGTTTCTGATTTCCATGAAAACATTGAAAATACTGCTCGTCATCTTTCTGATCTGCCTTGTCGCCGGCATCGGTGCAGCCTTCGGCCTCTACAACTGGGCCGCCAAGGACCTGCCCGGATTCAAAAAAATCACCGACTACAATCCGCCGCTCGTCACCACGGTCTATGCAAAAGACAATCAGGTACTCGGTTATTTTTACAAGGAAAAACGTTTTCTCGTAACCCTTGATCAGATGTCCGAGTGGCTGCCCAAGGCATTCCTTGCCGCCGAGGACGCGAGCTTCTACCAGCATGACGGAGTTGATCTCACCGCCATTGCCCGCGCGTTCGTGGCAAACATGAAAGCCGGACGCACCAAACAGGGCGGGTCGACCATCACACAGCAGATCATCAAACGACTGCTCCTGACTTCCGAAAAAAGCTACCAACGAAAGCTCAAGGAAGCCATTCTTGCGTTCCGTCTGGAAAACTATCTGACCAAGGAAGAAATCCTTACCATCTATCTGAACCAGATTTTCCTTGGAGCACACTCGTATGGCATCGAGGCCGCGGCCCGCACCTATTTTGCCAAGCATGCCAAGGACCTGTCCATCGCACAGGCGGCCATGCTTGCAGGGTTGCCACAGGCCCCAAGTCGTTATAATCCCTACAAGAATTTCAATTTGGCTAAACAGCGCCAGCGCTACGTGCTTGAGCAGATGCACCATCTGAACTGGATTTCCACTGCCCAATACAAGGAAGCTTTGGCAGAAGAGATCGTGCTCGCAAGCATGCCTGACCCGTCATGGAAAACCGGCGCGTACTACCTTGAAGAGGTTCGTCGCTGGCTCATTAATGAGTACGGCGAGGACGCGGTGTACAAAGGTGGCCTGACAGTCACCACCTCCTGCGACATAAAGCATCAGGCACTTGCTGAAAAGGCACTCCGTCGCGGGTTGCTCAACTCGGCAAAGAGAAGAGGCTGGCTCGGCCCGATAGAAAACATCAATCCGGGTGACGTGTCCCGTATTCTGGAAGAAGGCCCTCAGAATACTGATAAAATAATGGAAAAAGACCACCCGTTCAAAGCGTGGGTCGCCAAGGTGGAAAAAGACAAGGCCTTTGTCCGCTTCGGCAAATATCAGGGCATCATTCCACTCAAGGCAGTCTGGTGGGTGCGTGAGCCCGACATCAAAAAAAGCCATGAGGACGCTCCGAATCCCAAGGATGTTCGAAAGGTACTCAAACGCGGCGACGTGATATGGGTCACTGTCAACAAGGCTCCGGAAGCCGAGGAAGGCGTCTGGGAACTCGACCTCGAACGAGAACCGCTCGTGGAAGGCGCATTGGTTTCCATCAAACCGGACACTGGTGAAGTGCCGGCTCTGGTCGGCGGCTACTCCTTCAACAAGAGCCAGTTCAACCGAGCCACTCAGGCAAAACGCCAGCCCGGTTCGGCCTTCAAACCCATTGTGTACTCCACGGCCATCGACAACGGGTATACTCCGTCATCCATCATTCTGGACGCCCCGATCGTTTATGCCAACGACGAACAGGGCAAGCTCTGGCGTCCCCAGAACTTTGAGGGAACGTTCGAAGGCCCCACCCTGCTGCGAACCGCGCTGGTCAAATCCAAAAACCTCGTGACCATCCGCATTGCCCAAAAGCTCGGCATCAGAAAAATCATCGAACGCGCCAAGGCATTGGGACTGCGCACCGAATTCCCGGCAGACCTGTCAGTCTCCCTCGGTTCGGCAGTTGTCTCGCTCGTCAACCTGTGCGAAGCCTACACCGCATTTGCCCGCGGCGGCTCCTACATCAAGCCTCGCATCGTGCTTTCCGTCAACTCCGCGTGGGGTGAGGAATTATACAGTTCGGTTCCGGAAGCAGTGGATGCCATCAGCCCGCAGACAGCGTACATCATGGCATCTCTCATGAAGCAGGTTGTCCAGAACGGTACCGGCTGGCGCGCCAAAGTGCTCAAGCGCCCCATTGCAGGCAAGACCGGAACATCAAACAACGAACAGGATGCATGGTTCATGGGCTATACTCCCTACCTGCTCACCGGCGTGTATGTCGGATTCGATGAACTCAAGCCCATGGGCAAGTGGGAAACCGGTTCTCGTGCGGCAAGTCCCATCTGGGTATCCTACCGCAAAGGCGTGGAAGAAGATTATCCATATCAGGACTTCACCCAGCCGCCGGGAATTGTTATGGTCAGAGTGGATGCCAATTCCGGCAAACTCGCTTCGTCCGGCTCATCAAAGGAATTTTTCCTGCCGTTCAAGGAAGGCACTCAGCCTACGGAGAGAGCAGGAAGCGGCGGCGCAGGCTCCGACACCCCGGCATCGGCGGACGATCTGTTCAAACAGACATTCTAGGAGCCGATGAACATATAAAAAAGGATTCGACATGGAACTCGATCTCTATCAGGTAGATGCGTTTGCGGAAAATGTTTTCAGCGGCAACCCTGCGGCGATCGTCCCACTGTTCGAATGGTTGAGCGACGATCTCATGCAGAGCATCGCTACGGAGAACAATCTGTCCGAAACCGCCTTTTTTGTTCGCAAGGGAGAATACTTCGAACTCCGCTGGTTTACCACGGAGTCCGAAGTCGACCTCTGCGGTCATGCCACCCTTGCCAGTGCGCATGTCCTCTATGAACATCTGGACTATGCCGATCCGGCCGTGGTTTTCGAGACCCAGAGCGGCAGGTTGTTCGTGGACCGCGAGGACAACAAGTATTCACTTGATGTCCCGGCATGGGGTGTTCGCGAAATTCAGGTAACCGAACGTGTTGCCAAAGCGCTTGGTGTACGTCCCGTCGAGCTCTACATGGGCGAGCGAGACATGATGGCCGTCTTTGACAATGAAAGAACTGTCCGAGAACTCACCCCGGACTTCCGCCTTGTCTCACAACTTGATGGTATGTGCATGATTTGCACCGCGCCCGCTCTCGATTTCGATTTCGTCTCGCGCACCTTTGTTCCCGAAGAAGGAATTCCGGAAGATCCGGTCACCGGCTCCGCACATTGCACGCTTGTCCCGTTCTGGGCTGACCGCCTCGGCAAATCCGAACTCTCGGCCTTTCAAGCCTCCAAGCGAGGCGGAAGACTGGACTGCGAACACCTCAGTGACCGCGTCAAAATCGCCGGGAAATGCGTCACCTATCTGAAAGGACAAATCATCCTGTAGGAGTTCACATGCCATTCATCAAAGTTGAAACGAACGTTGTCATTGATGAGGCGGATATCCCTTCCGTCACAAAAAAAATGTCCGAACTCGCGGCTTCCATGCTTGGCAAGCCCGAAACCTATGTCCTTGCCACTCTCGAACCGGAAAAACCGCTGTTTTTTGGCGGAACAGATGCCCCGGCAGCGTACGTCACACTCGACTCGATAGGACTGCCGGAAGACCGCACCACTGATTTTTCAAAAGAAATCTGCGGCTTTCTCGCCTCCAACCTCGGCATTCCCGGCAACCGCGTCTACATCGCGTTCGGCGACATTCAACGCCACCTGTTCGGCTGGGATGGAAAGACGTTCTGAGCTCTCAAATATGCAAATATAAAGGCGCATACTCGGAAGAGCATGCGCCTTTTTTATTACTGATTCACTAGGAATTCATATGGTTAACTCAATTAGAAGAACGCACTTATCAACATCCTTGTCGCGACCACAAACAACAGAATCGCGAATATCTTCTTGAGCTTTGCCACGGGCAGGCTGTGTGCCAGTTTCGCACCAAGCGGCGCGGTTAACACACTCATGCAGATGATACCCAGAAAAGCGGGAATGTATACGTAACCGACATGCGGCCCGGGAATACCCTCGACACCGAGACCGTTGATGACGAATCCGGCGGTCCCGGCGAGCGCAATGGGAAGGCCGACAGCCGCGGCAGTGGCAATCGCGGTGTGCATGGTCTGATTGCACCAGCTCAGAAACGGGACGGTCAACGTACCACCACCGATACCGACGAGCGCGGAAAAAATACCAATGCCGTTCCCCACGCCGAACATACCGGCCATACCGGGCAGTTCACGGGCGGATTCTGTTTTCTTCCCGGCCAGCATCTTCGTGGCGACATAATAGAGAAACACGCCGAACAATGCCTTCAGGAACATGGTGGACAATATCGAGGCCAGCCATGCACCGAGATACGTGCCGGTTATGATCCCCGGAGCCAAACGCCAGAATGCACTGTAATTGATCGCTCCACGCTTATGGTGGGCACGCATGCTCGACAGCGACGTAAAAATGATGGTCGCAAGCGATGTGCCGAGCGCGACATGCTGAATATGGACATCCGGAAAGCCCTGCAACTCAAAGGCTATATTGAGCATCGGCACGATGACCAGCCCACCGCCTATGCCGAGCAGTCCCGCCAGCACGCCCGCAAACGCGCCAAGCACGATGTAAAGAAGATATGTTGTTATCATGATATATCCCGGCCCGCCTCGATGAGACGGGCCGTTTGGGTAATGATTATTTGAAGAGCACCCGGTCAGTAATGGACTTGATGTCAGCACTGCCGGTCAAAACCATGGCCTGCTTGAGCTGCCCCTTGAGCGTTGCGTAATATTTCTCGACACCTTCCTGCAAACCGCCCATGGCGGCAACAGACACAGGACGGCCGATCATGACCGCATCAGCACCAAGGGCCACCATCTTGAGGACATCACTGCCGTCACGGACACCACCGTCCACGAGAATGCAGACATCTCCCTTGACCGCCTTGGCGATGCCGGACAACACCTCGGCAGTACCCGGTGCGTGATCAAGCACACGGCCGCCATGGTTGGACACGACAATGGCATCGGCTCCGACCTCTACCGCGAGTTTCGCCTCATCCGGGGTCATGATTCCCTTGAGAATGAATTTCGCACCCCAGCCATGTATTCTGTCAACAATCTCCTTAAGCTGGGCAGGTGTCTTGGGAGCCACAGGCCGCCCCATCTGGCGCAGGGTAATCAATCCGGCGGCGTCAACATCCATGCCGTAGACCGAACAGCCGGTGGCACGAGCCTTTTCGAACTTCTCGTCTATTTCATCCCCTTCCCACGGCTTGATGAACGGAATTCCATGTCCGGCGTTCTCTTCAACAGCCGCGAAACCCGCTTCATGAATAAACGGCGGAACACCGTCCCCCACACCGGCAATAAGTCCTGCAGCCCTGCTTCCGCCGACAACCGCATCCGCATACGCCTCTTCGGAGATAGCTCCACCCATATTGAATGATACGCCGCCGATTGGCGCGGCAATCACAGGCATATCAAGGTCGTAACCAAGGACGGAACACGTCGTGTCCGGGTCAGTGACACCATGCAACAGACGCATGTTGAGCCGGATATTCGCCAGTGCCGAAACATTGTTCTTGAAGGACGCTCCTGTACCGAGACCTCCCATGCCGGGAACTTCACCTACACAAGCCCTGCCGTCACAGACCTTGCAGACACGGCAGAATCCCTTCATCATTTCACGTGCTTTATCCTTGACCTCTTTCATGAAACCTCCAATTGGAACTACCTGTTATTTATTCGAAAAAACGATGGCTTCAACTTCATCAAGATGCATGCGCATAGCCCGTTCAGCCTGCATGACATGCCCGCCCTTCACGGCCTCGACAATGCGTCGATGAGCGGCCAGCGATGCCCTCTGGCGCTTTGGCGATTGCAGCCCCTCTGCCCTGCTATCGGAAAAATCATCATGCAAAGCCGCAACCATGGCACGCAAGACCTGATTCCCTGAAGCTTCGGCAAGCAATCCGTGCAGCTTCTGGTCATAGGCACGACCGGTTTCACCGGCCTTGACCTGACGAGCCTGCTCGGTGATGACGGCTTCCATTCGGGTAATCAGATCAGGAGACGCATTGCGTGCCGCCATTGCGGCAATTTCCGGTTCAATGAGTTTGCGAACTTCAAAAATATCACGAAGTTCCGGCTGCATCCTCATGATTGCTCCGGCCAGCGACACAGCGAAATCTTCCGGCTCACTGTCACTGACAAACGTTCCGGCACCCTGACGGCTCTCGACCATTCCCTGCTCGGACAAAGCGCGAATAGCCTCGCGAACAGTGTTGCGCGATACCAAAAAGAGTTCGGCAAGCCGACGTTCCGGCGGCAACCTGTCTCCACGTACCAACTCGCCCCGATCAATCATCCCTCGAATTTGAAGGACAATATCCTCGTAAATGGACTTTCTGCTGACGGGTTTGACATCCATAAAAACCATCTCCTCATATGCACGCAATCACGACCTGACGGCCCTCGAATACAACTGCCACGTTTCCGGAACCAACCAACGCCTCCCTCTGAAGAACAGATTCGTGCTGCATTCGGCTATTGGTTGGACCAATCATCCAGTTAGACCAATCCGCCCAACAGGTCAACAACAACCTGCCAGCGCACCGGAATGCGACGGAAAGAAAAGTCAAATCTGACTGAATATATTGGAATTAATCAGCTACGCGCTTCGCAACGTATGCAGGGTGATTTCCGGGACTGCTCCCAACCTCATGGGCGGCCCCCAATAGCCGGTACCTACATTGACATACAGCAATGTGTTTTCATGCAGGTGCAGCCCTCGAATATATGGCTGAAAGAAATGAATGGCGAGAGTCCACGGAAAATACTGACCGCCATGAGTATGACCGGAAAGCTGGACATCGAAACCTGCACGGCTCGCTTCAAACACCGAACGCGGCTGATGTGCCAAAAGAATGGAAACATCATGCTCAGGAGCGTCAGCCATGGCCTTTGCCGGAGAAGAATCATGCGGGGGATAGATACGGCCGCCCCTAAAATCGGTCACGCCGCCAAGAAGAATCTTTCCTTTGCCCGTCTCTATGAGAGCATGCTCATTGTTGAGCGGTTTCATGCCAAGTTCTTTCAGCTTGCGCGTCCACCGCTCCACGCCGGAATAGTATTCATGGTTCCCGGTACAGAACCAGACACCATGCGGAGCCGCGAGGCTGCCGAAGGGACTGACCGCACCGTTGAGTGCCGAAACAGAACCGTCAACGACATCGCCGGTATGCACGATCATGTCAGCACCGAGTGAATTGACCTCATCCACCACCATACGAGCCCAGTCACCACGAATGGTCGGTCCGATATGCGTATCTGAAATCTGGGCAATCGTGAAACCGTCGAGTCCTTCCGGAAGTCCCGCAACAGGCAACTCGTTGAGGACTACCGAAGGCTTACGTCGAGCTTCATAGACCGCGTACCCCGCCATGGGCATTGAAACAGCGAGAATCCCCGCATTGGTGACATTGAGCAGAAAACGCCGACGCTCCCGGTCCGGCCCGATAAAGTATGGTCGTCTGCTTCGCCGAATGTAGAATTTTCTCGCAAAATCAACGGTCCTGCGCACCAGAATGGGAAAATCCCTGAGGAGCATGAAAACCACGACAATCGATACCAGCCCAAGGAAGCTGTAACCAATCCAGTCGATCACATTGAAAAGCTCACTGCCATCCGATTCTCGCCGGATGAACCACAAAACGCGCTGTCCATAGAGCAGAACGGCAATGCACAACCACGCAGCCAGTTTTCGGCCACGGCTTATCGACATGGGCTCGACAAGACGCCAGCCAAGATAGGCAATCAGAAAGGTTGCGACAGTAAGAACGATAACAAGCCACATAAGCATTCCCGGAAGTTTCTCCTTTTCCCCTTCTGCCCCACATGGGATACAATTCAATATTTGTCAAATAGCTGCACAACCGGCCACCTCCACCAAAGACTCTCCCGAATCCTTTTTTTGCTAAAACTCAAAGGCAAAAGACATGCCAAAAAAAAGCAAAAAACAAGGCGCTCAACTATTGACAATCCGTCAGCTGTTGCAGCCGTTGCCCTTCCCGCAAACCGGGAAAAAGTCACATTTTTTACAGCTCTCCCCCTGTGGAATCCGGCCAAAAAAGAGTTCCCAACCGGGAGCCCTTGTGGTAAGTCAGTTTCATCTTGGCGACATGCTTATTTTCAAAGTCGCAACATCCTTCGCCTGTCGAAAACCGCCCCCTTTGAATGAGGGGATTTTTTTTTCTAAACTTCATCTAGAAAAAAGTTAAATATATTCGCGTTTACTGATTCAACAATCTGTTGAAAACTTTTTCATACTGGCGATAATCGACGACAACTGCCGAAAACAGCGACTACACACCTGACTAGGCTATTTTTAGACTGGAACCCCCTGTACAAAAAACTTTTCCTGGGTTAGACAAAGAAACACGCGCCAACAGCTTCTAATACGTGCAAAAATAGCTGTTGGCTGACCGAAAAGATGAGGCTTCACGCAACGTCTTAAAAGAACACACACGGTCACTTACTGTTTCCGGGGAAAGGGAGAAAACAAGAATGAATGAACCCAATGAGGTTTGGAAATACGTGCGCGGTTTCGAGAAGCTGAGCTTCTGCGACTGGCCGGGCCGCCACACCTGCGTCATCTTTTTGGGTGGATGCAATTTACATTGCCCGACGTGCCACAATTTTCAACTCGCATGGGACATGCAGTCCCTGCCCGTAATCGACCACAGCCGAATCAAGGGTTTCCTGCGTGACCGCGCAGGATGGCTCGACGGGGTGACGGTCACCGGCGGCGAACCCACCACTGTCCCCGGCATTGGCGAACTTCTCTATGAAATAAAGAAATCCGGCCTGCCCGTGAAAATGGACACAAACGGAATGCGTCCCGAAGTCGTCAAGGACCTCATGAAGTATGAACTGGCAGATGTCTTTGCCGTGGACGTCAAAGGACCGTATGCAAAATACCCGTCCCTGACAGGCCACGCTGTGTCCGAAATCGCTGCCAAAGCCAATCTCGAACGCATTTTCGAGTTGGCCGAGACAAAACCCGAAGCATTCTATTTCAGAATCACACGGGTTCCCGGCCTCACTGAAAACGATCTCGCCACCGCCCAGAGCTATCTGCCTCTGGAATACGAGCTCACCATTCAAAAATATGTGCCCCCAAGGAGGATGACGGAGCATGCCAAGCCAGATCATGAAGAGAGACGGCCGGTTGGAAACGTGGTCAACTGACCGCATCGCCCAGGCCATTTTCAAAGCGCTTAGCGCCAGCGGGATCAAAGACCCTCTCCTCTCCAAACGCCTTGCAAGGAAGGTCGAAAAGAAACTCGACGGCATCGACATTCCCGAGCAGGAGCACGTCCAGAATACGGTCGAGCAGATTCTCATGGAATCCCGCCAGTTCGAGATCGCCAAGAAATATATACTTTATAGGGAGAAACGCCGCCAACTGCGCTCGCAGAAGGAAGCCTATCTTGATATCAAGGACGTCATTGACACCTACCTTGATCAGGCGGACTGGCGCGTCAATGAAAATGCAAACATGACGCATTCCTTTCAGGGACTCATGCTGCACCTCTCCGGAACGGTTCAGGCTCGTTACGCTCTGGAAAAATATCCCGAAGAAATCCGCCTCGCCCACGAACACGGCTATTTCCACGTTCACGACCTTTCGTTCGGTCTGGCCGGTTATTGCGCGGGTTGGTCCCTGCGCGACCTCTTATTGGAAGGATTCAATCTGGAAGGACGCGCTTCAGCCGGTCCGGCCAAGCATTTCGACACTGCACTCGGACAGATGAACAACTTCCTCGGCACACTCCAAAACGAGTGGGCCGGCGCACAGGCGTTCAATAATGTTGACACCTATCTTGCTCCGTTCATCCGCCATGACGGCCTGACCTATAAGCAGGTCCGCCAGTGCATGCAAAAATTCGTGTTCAACCTGAATACCACGTCCCGCTGGGGCGGACAGTCTCCGTTTACCAACCTTTCCTTCGACCTCGTCGCACCGAAGCATATCGCGTCCGAACCAATCATCATCGGTGGCAAGTATGACGACGAGTTGACCTACGGCGACTTTGAAGAAGAAATGGCCATGATCAACAAGGCCTACATCGAGGTCATGCTTGAAGGCGATCACCACGACCGCATCTTCTCGTTCCCGATCCCGACGTACAACGTCACCGAAGATTTCCCATGGGAATCCGAAATCGGCGAACTGCTCATGAAGCTCACCGCCAAATACGGTGTCCCCTACTTCCAGAACTTTATCAGTTCGGACCTCAATCCCGAAGACGTACGCTCCATGTGCTGTCGCCTCCAGATGGACCTGCGCGAACTGCGCACCAAGACCGGCGGACTGTTCGGAGCAGGTGACCTGACCGGCTCCATCGGAGTGGTCACACTCAATCTGCCCAAACTTGCCTACCTGGCTCAGAGTGAAGATGATTTCCTCGACCTCATCACGGAGTACGCGGAGCTCGCCAAGGATTCACTCGAATACAAACGCAAGGTCATCAACAACAACCTTGAATCAGGCATGTTCCCGTGGTCCAAACGCTATCTGAAAAACGGATACAAGGGCCACTTCTCCACCATCGGTCTGCTCGGTGGACACGAAGCCTGTCTCAACCTCATCGGCAAGGGCATCGAAACCGAATCCGGCGTGCGCCTCATGCGTCGCACCCTGAATCATCTGCGTCGCCTGACCTCCCGCTTTCAGGAAGAAACCGGCAGCCTGTACAATCTCGAAGCAACTCCCGCCGAAGGGACCAGCTACCGTCTGGCCAAGATCGACAAGGCGCTCTATGCCGACATCAAGGCACAGGGCAACGGCACTCCGTACTACACCAACTCCACACAGTTGCCTGTGGGTATATCCGAGGATGTGCTTTACGCCCTTGAGCATCAGAACCAGTTGCAGCCGCTCTACACCGGCGGCACGGTCTTCCACACCTTCCTTGGCGAAGCAGTGGCCGATCCGGCATCACTCAAGAACTTCATCCTCAAGGCGTTCTCCAAGACCAAGATTCCGTATGTCTCGGTCACACCGACCTTCTCCATATGCAAAGAACACGGTTACGTTCTCGGCGAACACTTTGAATGCCCCACCTGCGGTCAGGAAGCCGAAGTCTACACACGTATCGTCGGCTACTATCGTCCGGTCTCCCGCTGGAACAAGGGTAAACAGGCGGAATATACCGACCGCGTCGTTTTCAGCGACTGTCTGTGCAATTAATGTAAATATATTTCTCAACCCCTGCTAGAGGAAGCACGGCTTGAGGATACTGGGAATGTGAGGCCTTCGTCGTTCAACGACGAAGGCCTCACACATTTCTACACCTGTCACAGCAGAAAAAACCGACAAATCTGACGCAAAAAAAGCAAAAAAATATTTCTCTAATTCTTCATTGACACCCCCATAATTGAGACTTATTTTCAATCACACACAGCAACGGTAAAAGGGAAAAATGACTCAAAAACCACTCACAGATTATCCTGAAGGAACTATCGTCCGTGTTGCCGATATCAATGGCGGACAACGGGCACGGGCACGCATGCTCGCCATGGGCATGACGCCGGGATGCCCAGTGGAAATTCTTTCAGGAGGCCCCACAGGATGCCGCGTACGCGTGCGCGGTTCAGAAGTCGTCCTGTGTTGCGGGCTGGCCGGAAAGATTCTGGCTGTTGAAAATGACGCCAAGGAAGGACCGCATTGCAAATGCTGTCCAAAGGCACACGCAAAAGCTTCATAATTTTCATTGCATGCACATGCTTGCCAAGCCGCCTTATGGGCGGCTTTTTCATTGATGATGAAAATTCAACGAACTCAACACCTCGGCACATTTTCATGCAACAAATCAGAATTATACTTGTATCACAACGACGCCCGGTGCTAGAGTAAGGCCAAGACTGTGGAGGTCACGCATTACATGTCCGAAAGCATCAGAATTGGTGTCAGTGCCTGTGCCCTCGGCGAACAGGTTCGCCACGACGGCACCCACGCCCAGAATCATTATCTCACTGAAACATTCAGAAAATATGTTGAGTTCATTCCGCTCTGTCCTGAACTGGCATGCGGCATGCGCATCCCGCGTGAACGCGTACGCCAGATCGATTGTGCAGGAGACATCAGGCTCATAGGCGAATTCTCCGGTGAAGACTGGAGTGATCGCATGAACCAATGGGTCAACCGCATTCTGCCAGGACTGGAGGAAGACGAACTCAGCGGCTTTGTATTCAAAAGCCACTCTCCCTCATGCGCCCTGGTTCAGGGAAAAATTCACTCCACAACGGGAAAATCACCTCGTCGCGGCACGGGGTTCTTCGCTCGAAGAATGATCGAGCATTTCCCGCTTCTGCCAATCGAAGCCAGCACCCGACTCCACAATCCATACACACGTGAAAATTTTTTACGCCGTGTTTTCGTCTATAAACGCTGGCAAAACCTCATTCGGGAAGAAAAGAAGATCGGTCGTCTACTGGATTTTCACGCGCGCCACAAAATGCTCATCCGCGCCCACGACCTGAAGGGATACAGAGAAATGGGGAAACTGCTGGGTGAAAGTTCCGTATCGAACACGGACAAGATATTCGACCAGTATGCCCACCAGCTTTTCCAGTCGCTCAAGCTCAAGGCCACTCCGACCAAAAATGCGGATGTGCTCATGCATGTCCTGGGATTTTTCAAAAAACAGCTGGGGCATGCCGACAAGGCGGAGCTGCTGGAAATGATTCAAAACTACAAGAACGGCGAACTGCCGCTACTCGTACCCGTGACTGTGCTCAATCACTATGCACGCAAATACGACATCCCGTATCTGATGCAGCAATATTACCTGAACCCGGACAAGACGGAACTGAAGCTTCTCAATCACGTATAGGCAAGGGAAGCTCCGGCCCCTTCCGGGTCAAGCATCAGCCGCACACCTTTGACGTCACCGCCACTCTCAAGCCAGGACTTGAGCAGAGTCCGATTGCGCAGCACAACGGGATGGGGCCAGCCGTACCCTGCCTGATCGAGCAGCCCTGCGGCCATCGTCGGGTAATGCTTGGCAGCACTCAGGCACGCAAGAAGATTGAGGCATAATTCATTCATGGGAAATCGTAGCGTCATGGCCTTGCCAAGCGGCAACATGACTTCACTGAATCTGCGAGCCTTGAAGTATGCCACTGCCAGATCGAATTGAACTGAATGCAGTCCGGGCAGCCGTTCGGCAACAGCTTCACGCTCGGAGACATCATACGTAATCCGGTCCGAGGCATATGGCGTACCGTCCACATTGCAGATGGAAACATCAAATCCGAACTCCCGGGCATGCGCCAACCCACGCTCGGCATTATCCGGAGCAAGCCGCATATCAAGCCGCTGGCATCCGGACAAACGCATTTCCCTAAACAGCTCACGACTCACATCAGCTGTAATGACCGCACTCCACAAGACATTGATACCCATCGTCCGCATTTGAAAACACAGCTCTATCCCTCTTTCCTTGTTGGAAAAAAACTCGGCATCAACAAAAGAGAGCGACGAAAGCTGCTTTTCTTCAATAGTCTTGGCCAATTCTGCGACCGTACCGTCGGCGTCCCACCGCACAACAGCCTGCACTGCTCCAAGCGCCTTCCCGTCTTTCCCAATAGGCAAGGCGTCGATCATTTCAATATGCATAATTCCACCCCGGACCGTCCGTTTTTTGTCACTTTGGACGCGTCCAATCAGTGATTTGCAAAGAATTTGCCAAAGCAGAAAAAGGAATAAGGTGGCGATACACTTGATCGACAATCAGAAAGAACAAAAGAAATCCCTGAAAGCCAGTGCTTTCAGGGATATCATTTTTCTATTTATCCGGAATACGGCGCTTGTCAGAGCCTTCGGAGACAGTTTTTAACTCACCTTGCTGCCGGAAACGACTTCAGCCGTGGTGGTCAGAAGCTGCAAACCGTCACCGGACTTGACCGCGAGGATCATACCCTGCGAAAGCTGCTTGCGAAGCTTACGCGGTTTGAGGTTGCAAACAACGACAACCTGCTTGCCGAGCAGATCATCAGGCGAGAAAAAGTCGGCAATACCGGCTACCACCTGACGAAGTTCATCATCTCCCGTGTCCACGCGAACAAGCAGCAGCCGATCAGCGTCAGGGTGCTTGTCCACTTCCTTGACCGTACCGACACGCAGGTCCAACTTCTGGAAATCCTCGAATTCAATGGTAGCGGGAACGTCGGCCTCAGCCTTCTTTTCCTGCTTCTTGCTCTTCTTGGCCTTGCTCTTGCCGTTGCCGTTCTTGTCCTGCGGCTTGGGCTCGGGCACATCAACCCGCGGGAACAGGTTGGAAGTCTTGGAGACAGTCTCTCCAGACTCGAGAAGTCCCCATACCTCAAGTTCCTTGGGCAGGTTCACCTTCTCGGCGTCAAACGCGATACCAAGCTGTTCAAGCATCTTCTCAGCCGAATCAGGCATGACGGGCCAGACATGCACCGCAATCTTGCGCATGTTTTCCAGCAGCACGTAAATCACGGTGGACAGACGTTCAGTGTTCTTTTCCTTGAACAGCGTCCACGGTGCAGTGGCGTCAATATACTTGTTCAGGCCGCGAACCAGTCTCCACAATCCTTCCAGACCACGAGAGAACTTCATGTCATTGAAGTTATCCTGAAACGACTTCATGGCGTCCTGACCAAGCTTCTTGATCTCGGCATCCACGATATCTTCCACGTCGGGACGGGGAATTTCGCCACCGAAGTACTTGTGGGTCATGGACAATGTACGGCTGAACAGGTTGCCAAGGTCATTGGCGAGATCAGCGTTCAGGCGACCGACCAGTGCATCCTCGGAAAAACTGGCGTCCTGTCCGAAAGACATTTCGCGCAGCAGGAAATAACGGAACGGGTCAAGACCGTACGTATCCTTCATGGCCAGCGGCTCAATAACGTTGCCGATGGACTTGGACATTTTGGTGTCCTTGACGAGCCAGTAGCCATGAACATTCAGAGACTGGTAAGGCTCTATGCCCGCCGCCTTCAGCATCGTGGGCCAGAAAATGGCATGCGGCTTGAGGATATCCTTGGCAACCAGATGGTTCGCGTTGGGCCAAAATTCCTCAAACTTGTCACCCTGCGGATACTCAAGCGCCGTCAGGTAATTGATGAGCGCATCAAACCAGACATAAGTGACGTAGTCATTGTCGAAAGGCAACTCAATGCCCCATGTCAGGCGGGATTTGGGCCGCGAGATGCACAGGTCTTCAAGCTCACCGGACTCAAGCAAGCTCAGGACTTCATTCTTGTATCGCTCCGGGCGAATGAAGTCGGGATTGTTCTGGATGTGTTCCTTGAGCCAGTCCTGATATTTCGACATCTTGAAGAAGTAGTTCTTCTCCGCAATATACTCCGGAACGGTCTGGTGATCCGGGCATTTGCCGTCCACCAATTCCTTTTCAGTATAAAAGCGTTCACAGCCAAAGCAGTAGTGACCACCGTATTCACCGAAATAAATATCTCCGGAATCATAAACCTTTTGCAAAATTTCCTGCACGACTTCCACATGACGGGGCTCCGTGGTGCGAATGAAGTCGTTATTGGAAATATTCATATTCGGCCACATATCCCGAAAGAGTCCGCTGATGGTGTCAACATACTCCTGCGGGGACTGACCATTGGCTTCGGCAGCCTGAACGATCTTGTCGCCATGCTCATCCGTGCCGGTAAGAAAATACGTCTCCTCACCCATCAACCGATGGAAACGACTCAGTGAGTCGGCCACGGTGGTGGTGTACGCATGCCCCAGATGAGGTTTGGCGTTCACATAGTAGATAGGTGTGGTGATATAAAAACGTTTCAAACCAATTCTCCTTGTTCTGCGGGATACGCTGCCCGCCCGAACCTTTATTTCTTTGACGGTCTGCGCCTGCGCCGTCTGGGCCTGCGTGATTTTTTCGGCTTGTCCTCAGCGGATGCTGCGCCAGATTCCTTCCGCGCCGGCTTGTCCGGACGACTCGGCTTGCCGGAACGATCAGGCTTACCGCCTCGCTCCTGCTTGCCGGACTTATCCGGTTTGCCGGGACGTCCTCTGCGATCAGAACGGGGCTGCCTGTCAGGTTTGCCCCGTTTGCCGGACCCATCATCGGTTTTGCGAGATTTACCGGAACCGCGGCTATCCGAAGAACCGCCAGCCTTTTGGGCAGAATCTCCACCCTGCGGTCTGGCAGGCCTGCGTCCACCACGTCGCCCACGAGCACTCTGAGTCCTGATCTCAGCCATGGCCTCTTCGCTCGGCGGCTTGTTAACTATTTCATTCCATTCGTCAATGGAAACTTCCTTTTCATCATAGTTTTCCGTAAGCAGGGTCAAGGATTTCTTGAAGAAATTAGACCGCAGGACTTTCACGGATCCCAGCTCGGTCGTGTATTTCTTACCCACTCGAGGACACATTCGATGAAATTCTTCATATCCTTTCTGCTCGAAACTCAGGCAACAGAGAAGTCGACCACAAATGCCTGAAATTTTTGTCGGATTCAGGAAAAGATTCTGTTCCTTGGCCATCTTGATGGTCACAGGAACAAATTTACGCATAAAACGACGGCAACAGCATATCTGACCGCAGTTGCCAATGGCACCGAGCATCTGCGTCTCATGACGCACACCGATCTGCCGCAACTCGATACGGGTCCGGTACTCTCGAACAAGATCCTTGATGAGTTCGCGAAAATCGATTCGTCCCGGCGCAGTAAAATAAAAAATCATCTTGCTGCGATCAAAAAAGACTTCCACGTCCACCAGCTTCATGCCGAGCTTATGCTCTGCAATGCACTTGCGACAATACTTGAAGGCATCCCGGGAAAGAGTTTTATTTTCTTCCACGGCCTCCATGTCCTTGTCGTTGGCAAGACGATAAATCGCCTTGTGCCCTTCATCCTCCGATTCCTCACTTTCCGGAGGAGCCTGCTTGATGAGAACAACATGCCCAAGCCCCATGCCCTGATCCGTCTTCACGATGACATGCTGGCCTTCGCGAACGACGAACGGACCTGAGGCAAAGTAATATACCTGTCCGTAATCATTGAATTTAACACCAAGAATTTGGCTCATTGGTTGTATTCCTGCATATATAAACCCCCGAATTTCGAGGGGAGAAAGTGTCTTTGAAAGACGTAACATATTAGAAAACGCCGCCGACTTCAAATGCACAGTCACGGCAGAAGCCGGACAGGTCCATATCGAACCCGCCCGGCTTCTCAAATTTGCTGTTCAGGGCAAACTACAGAAGCCCGAGACTTTTCACTTCGCTCATCAGTTTATCCTCATCAATAGGCTTGACGAGATACGATGTCGCGCCACCAAGAAAGAACGCATCATGCGTCTCTTTCTCATCGTCAAGCATGGTGGTAACAATAACCTTGGCTTCGGCATTAGGCCCGACTTCGTGTTCCTTTTCTATGGCCCGTATCTCCCTGAGCGCCTGCTGACCATCAAGCTCCGGCATAAGCAGATCAAGACAGATAAGGTCATATGGTTCATTGGCTGCCAGTCCACGCCGAAAGGCCTCAATGGCCTCCTCGCCGTTCACCGCTATGTCACAGTGGGCAACAGGACGAAGGATTTCATGTATCATGTTTCGGCTGTAAAAGTCGTCATCAACAATCAAGGCTCGCATCATCATCCTCCCAAGCAGTAGCTCTTCAACCCCGATAGAATATAAAATGTTCTCATTTTTCCCAAACAAATGCAACAAATCGCATTTTGCACATGTCTTTACATTTCGATAACTTCACCCTCCCGAGCCATATCGAAATTCACTCCGCTGTCCTTCCACTCTTCCTGAAGTCGCGCCAGAATCGCATCAATCTGGTCATCTGTACGCGTGGTCTCATGATGGGTCAGGTACACCTTCCCCACACCGGCCTCCTGGGCCAGCGCAAGAGTGCGTTCAAAAGTCGAATGCCCCCATCCCTGCTTCATCGGATATTCCTCTTCCGAATACTGTGCATCCGCAATAAGCACATCCACATCACGCAAGAACTCGACAATGCCCTGATTTCGCTCCTGAACGATTTTCTCATAATCGTCGTAGTCTTCTTCTCCGGGCTGATAAATATTGTAAAACGGCTCATGGTCTCCGGTAAAAAACAATGTCTTTCCATCGCAGCGCACCTTGCTGCCAAAGTCCATGGCCGGATGATTCATGAGCAACGTGGATACCGAGGCAAAACCGAGATCGACAGTTTGCCCGTCGGACAAGGTGTCGTACGAAATATCAGCCTGCAGTTCGGCAACGCGCACCGGAAAATGCGGATATTCCATCTGCTTGGCAAGAACAGCCTCGATACCGGTCATGGTCAGCGGGTCCGGCGGGCCATAAATAATCAACTCATTACCGGGAACAAACATGGGGATAAAAAACGGCAATCCCTGAATGTGATCCCAATGCGTGTGTGATATGAACAGATGGCATTTGACAGGCATGGACGCGGCAAGCTCAATCCCCAGTTCCCGAATACCGGTTCCGGCATCAAGTATGATCAGCTCATCCGCATCGGAACGCACTTCGATACAGGTCGTATTGCCACCGTATTTAACAGTGTCCGATCCCGGGGCAGCCAAAGACCCCCGCGTCCCCCTGAAACGAAAACGCATCAGTTAGCCTCCCCCAGCTTGATGAACACACGGGCATGCTCAACTTCCTCGTCAAGCGTCGGCAGTTCCTTGATAAGACCTTCCAGATCCTGTGAGAACCTGTCTTTTACAGAGTCAGGCAACGGATCAATATGATAGTTCGCAGCAGAGCCGAAGGCGAGTTTCTTACTGATCTGATTGGCAGCAAAAACGCAATCGACCAGTTGAGAAGACCTTTCTCCACTCTCTACCAAATGATGGTTTTCGATAGCCTCGGACAACTCGGGCGGCAAATTCCACTTTTCAGCCAACAGCGCACCGATTTCCGCATGGTTGGCCCCGATAATCTCGGTTTCCACATCCTGCAACGGGAGCTTGGATTCTCTGGCCTTTTCGCACGCCTGTTGAAATTCATCCGGCATGTAGAGAGCAAAAACAATTTTGCCGATGTCATGCAGCAACCCGGCGGCAAAGTAATCAGCCGCTTCATCCCGTGACACGCCGAGCATGGAACCGAGCAGACGCGTAGCCGCTGCTACGGCAAGTGAATGCAACCAGAAACTGCCCATCTCAAGACCGGCGACATTGGATTTGGGAATGGCACCAATGGCGGCAAGTCCGAGAGCCACGTTTTTCAGGGTATTGAGTCCAAGGTAGACGCTGGCATGATTGATGGAGGTTATTTCACGCGACAATCCGAAATAGGCCGAATTGACAAGGCGCAAAATTTTCAGGGTGAAAACCGGATCCTTCTTGATGACATCAACCAGTTCCTTCTGGGAACAGTTGATATCCGAGGCGAGTTTCAAGACCTGATGCACGCTTTTCGGAAAAGCGGGCATTTTCTCCACCGCTGTCATCAGTTTTTTCTTAACGTCCTGCATTGGTCCCGCGAATTGAATAGTATGTCACCCTTTCTCCCGCGCAATAACGCGAAAGACACCACTCCTTTATAAAACCTCAACAGAGTTATTGCAGGAATGAACGGATTTAGCAAGAGCCTTACGGCAAAAAGGCACGTATCGACAGGACATTGTCAGCATTCCATATGGCCTGGATCAATCCATGCCGGGAAGTGCTGAAAACAGGCACCCCGACAGCGTCGAGAACGTTCTGATCCGGGAACCCGTATCTGTTGAGATAGCCATTGGAGCACAAGGCGGCCTCTGCGCTCACGCCATGATAAAGATCCGTATTAAGGCTCGACTTGCTGCCATGGTGAGGCAAAACAAGGACCTCGGCCTTTAACGGCATCGCCGAGGCGGCAACTGAAATCAATCCGTCATTTTCGACGTCACCTGGTATCACGGCAAGCCCCTTTCCATCCCGAACAAGCCGCAACACGAGTGACCGTTCGTTGGCGTGAGAGTTTCTATACCCTACAGCGGGATGCAGAACTTCAAATACCGTATCATCCTCCAAGGCAACCTGTGCTCCGGCATAAAGCGGCTGCGGGACAAGGCCGGACTCCACAAGAGCTGCCCGCATTTTCTTTCCGGTACGCCCTCTCGGCAACATGCCATTGGTGTAGAATGCCCCGACCTCGAAACGGGAAAGAATATAGGGCAGGCCGTGACTATGATCGGAATCGGGATGACTCATGAACACGCCGTCGAGTCGCGGAGCGCGCCCTCGTGTCAGATAGGGTGCGACCACGGCCTCACCAATATCAAACCGGCTTGAACCTCCACCACCGTCCACAAGCCAGCGATGTCCACCGGGCAACGAAATCAAGGCAGATTGCCCCAGACCGACATCAATGACAGTCAGCCGCACCTCATCCTGTGCATCTGCCACCACGATCGAAACATGGGGCGCAACCATAAAAAGGAATCCCACTGCCGCGACTCCGGGGAACAACTGTCGGTTTGCCCAAGCGGTCAAGGCCACGGCCAACAGCACGGCACACCCGACAATTTCCGGCCACAAAGGACGCAAAACAGCCGTCACAGGAAGATAACCGGCCACATCAAACAAATGCAGCAATGCGAGCAGCCAATCCATGATCTCTGCTGCTACGCCAAGGCACCATGCGCCAAACGGGGCCACCAACGGAGCTGTCACGAAGAGCGCGCCGACAAGTCCAAGCGGCATGACAGCACAACCGAGAACGGGCAGCCATACAAGGTTGAACAGGATATTCGGTGTCCATGTGCCGAAATACCAAGAGACAAGAGGAAGCAATGCAAGATTGGCACAGAGACTCAAGGCAAGCAGCCCACCGGCCCATCCAATCGCCTTGCGCCACCACGTGCCGCCGGTACGAAACAAAGGGCGAACCTGCGGAAACATGAGTCCGATACCCGCCACCGCCACGGCAGACATCTGAAGGCTGAGACCAAACACGGACAACGGATCAAAAAGAACAATAGCGGCCAAGGCGAAAAACAATCCGTCAAAAAGCAGCCGCCCACGCCCCTGAAAAAGTAAAAAACCCCAAACGCCATACATGACCGCAGCCCTGACAAGTGATGGCGACGGCTGGCCGATCCACGCATATGCCAGCACCAACGGCGCGGCAAACAACACCCCAAGCTTTGGCCGGGGAATGGACAGCATGATGGATGGATACAGCCATCCGACAAGCCACGCCAGACCGAACCCCATGGCCGCGACAAAGCCGACATGCAGGCCTGACAACGCCAGAGTATGCGAAAGCCCAGCTGACCGTACCGCGTCAGTCGTCTCTGCACTAAGCAGGAATTTGTCTCCCGTCACCAACGCCAACACCATGGCCCCGCCTTGCGTATCTGGCACATTCCGGGCCACGGCACTTCGCAGACCGGATTTCAAAGACCAGAAAAAATCAGCAGGACGCTCGCCCCATGTCGCCTTCCACTGACGCCCCTGCGGCCATGCGCGCCACTGCACCCCCTGCCGCAACCAGTACCAGTCATAATCCCAGCCACCGGGATTGGCGAATCCGCGCACCGGAACAACCCGCATCCGTCCTTTGAATGACTGCCCCGGCGCGGGTGTATAATCAGGAGATCGCCAATTCCAGACAAGCATTCCCGGCAACGATCGTTCCTGCCCATCCAATTCATATCGCAGATCACGCAGGATAATCCGCCGCCGATGGTCAGTCCTCGGCTCACTCCTGTCCACCACGCCATGCACGACGACCGATGTACGCTTCTCCATCCACTCCGGGATATCCACAGGCTCAGCAGCGCGCTGTGCCGCATAGCTGAACCCGAACACAGCGCACATCAGAAACGCCAGAAGCGGAAGCCGCTTCAACCAGCCCCGGAAACAGGCATCCACAAAAAAGACCACACCAAGCGCAGTCAGGGAAGCAACCGGATAGCGATATGAAAAGACGCCGAGAACAAAGGCGAGAAAATAGCTCTGCCACGGCAACAGACCGGGGACGTTCAGGCGGGAGGTAAAAGAAGAAAATCGGTCATTCACGGGCGATCCTCATGCATTACGGTCGCCTGAAGCATAGCAGGAAGCCACTCTGTTAGCCAGCGTCGCCAATCCCCTGCTGCATCATGAACTTGAAAACAGTCTCCATGAATTTGCCGGACGCCACATCCGGTAGAGAAAAAAGCGGCAACTCGGCTCCGGTCATGGCCCCAGTGTAAGCAAACCACATTTCCGAAGAAATTTTTTCGAGAGCCGGGGTCAGCATCTCCCCCCACAACAAGTCACCGGCACTCTCGTCAAGCCCGAACGCCCGACACTGAAGCGGTCGATAATCAAACAGCATGCACTGTCCATCAAGCGACAACGGACACACCGCGTCCACACCGGAAAGACAGTATTCCACGCCCTCACGCTCGTCACCGAGATCATGCGCCGCCTGCCGCTCGGCCTGAGCCGTGGCAACGGCACGCTCAATGACCGCCACCCGCTCATCACTGCTCAATTCCAGATTGATGCGATGACTGACATGCACTGCCTCTGCCAGACTCAATCGAACCGGAGTTCGACAGCACATGTCATGATCCTGTCCACAGGACTGACAACCCGCACCATCAGCAATGCGTTCATCGACACGTTGCACCAATTCCTCATAATCATTGAAAAATGGAGTCAAATCAACCAGACGTTTGAACTCAAGGGACGGTTCGCGCACCGTAAGACGTCCGCTTTTTTTACCGTATTTGCGAATGGTACGCCACTGCACGAAATTCGCAGGCTTGGACTTGAGCTTCTTGAGCGCCCGCCCCGCAAGCTTGTGCCCCAACCCACGCCGCAGCAGATAGGCATTGAGCACAGTGCCGGTCCGTCCGATGCCGTGACGGCAGTGAATGAGCACCTTCTTGCCGAGATAAATGGCTTCGTCGAGCCACTCC